>CEVR01047159.1_pt1 | contig 18128 bp, 20 predicted proteins | sample 356541 | NCBI WGS metagenome assembly CEVR01 (sample SAMEA2623734, study PRJEB7988) | marine metagenome | isolation source: saline water (ENVO:00002010), including
TTTGTATCTGATTGTCACTCAACTACCCTTGGGACTAAAAAATAATCTTCATTACTAGATGGCGCTATTTCCAAGAATTTATCTTTAAGATTTTTTGCAGTTACTTCGTCGGTTCTTGTTTTAGCAGTTTTTTCAAGTGGGTTTGTAAGTGGTTCAATATTGGATGTATCTATGTCATCAAGCTGATCGACAAATTCAATAATATTATCTAAATCTTTAACGATTTTTTCTTCTTTTTCATCATCAATTTTAAGTCTTGATAGGTAAGATATAGTTGTTACTGTTTTCTTGTCCATATATAGGATATTATTATAGGTTAGAGAGGAGATATTAACCTAACTAACAAATTATTTAAATTATTTTATTTTAAGGAATCACGTGAAATTTAACTTGTTTAAAATGATTGGAGGAGCTTTCTCCAACGATTTATCTATAGATCTCGGTACAGCAAATACTTTAATTTATACAAAAGATGTAGGCATTGTTCTTAATGAGCCCTCTGTTGTTGCCATCAGAGAATCTAGAGGACAAAAAACTGTAGTTGCTGTTGGAACAGAAGCAAAAAAAATGCTCGGGCGAACTCCAGGTAATATAAAAGCAATTAGGCCTTTATCTGAAGGAGTTATTGCAGATTTCCAGGTTACAGAAAAAATGCTTCAACACTTTATAGCCAAGGTTCATGAGAAACTTTTTATAAAGCCAAGCCCAAGAGTATTAGTTTGCGTACCATGCAGGTCAACTCAAGTTGAAAGAAGGGCAATAAGAGAATCAGTGCTTGGTGCTGGAGCAAGAGATGTTAAATTAATTGAAGAGCCAATGGCAGCTGCTATAGGAGCCGGACTCCCAGTTGAAGAAGCAAGTGGAAACATGGTTGTCGATATTGGTGGCGGAACATCAGAGGTTGCAATTTTATCGCTAAACGGAGTTGTATATTCTGAGTCAGTAAAAATTGGTGGTGATAAACTGGATGAATCCATAACCTCATGGATAAGAAGAAATTATGGATGTGTAATTGGCGAATCCACGGCTGAAAAAATTAAGTATACAATTGGCTGTGCCTCAACCGAATCTGAAAAACTTGAAATGTCTATAACTGGCAGAAATCTTGCAGAGGGCATACCAGAGACATTTACTATTAATAGTGAACAAATTTTTGAAGCAATGAAAGATCCATTATTTGGAATGGTTAGAGCTATTAGAAATGCATTAGAATTATCACCACCAGAACTTGCAGCTGATATAGCTGAAAGAGGAATTGTTTTAACGGGTGGCGGAGCATTATTAAGAGATTTAGATAAACTTATTTCAAGTTCAACCGGGATACCAGTAATTGTTGCTGAGGATCCACTAACTTGTGTGGCAAGAGGTGGGGGCCAGGCTCTCGAAATAATGGATAAATATAATATCGATCTCTTATCTTCTGAATAACTTATATGGCTAGGATCTCGCCAACTCCTAGTCAAAAAATTCTATATTTATTATGTATATTTATAGGAATCGGTCTTTTATATGTAGATTACAAAACTGATTATTTTAAGAAAATAAAATATAGCTATAAATCTTTAGTAATTTCAACCTCTTTTATCTTAAAAAATTACACTATTGAACCTATTAAAAAAAATATAAATCAATTCAAGACAAGAAAAACTCTAATTAATGAAAATGAGAATCTAAAAAAAGCGCTCAATGTAAGTTATTTAAATAATTACTTAATTTCAAGAGAGAATAAATTCTACAAAGATAAAAATATTATCAAACATCCATTCGATGAAAACAAAATCAGTAAATATTCTGTAGCAAAAGTAAAAGACTTAGATCCAAATATTTTCAATTGTTGCGATAAACATAGGATGTATATTGAAATTATTTCAAATAACAAACAAATAGAAAAAGAAAGTGTTGTTTTTAATTCTTCAGGAATTATTGGTCAAGTCTCAAATGATGACAAATATCTTGAAGTAATTCTTTTAACAGATATCTCTCATTCAATTCCAATTAAATCTATTTCTGAAGAGTTTTTCTGTAATGCTAGGGGAAGTGGAAAAGCAAATATCATTATTTGTTCATTCAATCCTTTAATTTGGAAAGAAGACATAAAAGTAAATAATAAATTTTATACATCTGGTTTGGGAGGGGTTTATCCAGCGGATATTAAAATAGGAGATGTAGTAAATATTAAAGATATCTCAGCTACAAGAAAAGATATAGAAATAAAGCTATTAGCAGATCCAGTTGAAAGTAATTTTTTTGGAGTGCTATTAGAATAATGATCAAATTTTTAAAAAAAATAATTGCTCTAATAATTTTGAGCTACATTGAATTAACCTTAGCTAGTTTTTTGTCTAAATTTTTTATAATTATTCCTGTAACTTTTTTAGGATATTCATTTTACATTTACAGATCTAATTCAAACATAAGTCCGGTGCTAGCGTTTTTAATAGGTTTATTTATTGACCTAATACAGGAATCATACCTGGGCTTAAATGCAACTCTATTTTGCATAATTACATACCTAATTCACTCATATTCAAATGCTTTTAAAATATTCTCAAACCTGCAGATATGTTTATTTTTTGGACTAACAGCATCAGCATATGTTGGTTTAACGCAGCTTTTACTGAGTTTTTATAATTTTTCTTATTTAACTTTGATTTTAAGCTCAATTATTAATATTAGTCTTTGTATCGTTTTAACTATTTTTTCATCATACTTACCGAAGGCATTTAGATTAGAAAAATAAATATGGCAATCGCTAGAAAAATATTATTTTCTTTATTATTTATATCAATTTTTTCTTTTTTTATTTCAGTGGCAATATATATTTCTCTGATATATAAACCAGAAAACCTAATTTTTTTAGCTAACAAATATTTTCATGATGATCTCATAATTGAATATGAAAAAGCCGACTCAAATAAAGATCTTTTATCTCCTGGTTTTAACTTTAAGAGAATTCTAGTCAAAGATTTTGAGAACAAAATAATATTAGAAGCTGATAACATTGGAATAGGCATTAACTTAGTTAAAAGCTTTACTGAAAAGCATGTAAATCTTACTTTTCTAGATTTACAAAATTTTTTATATATTAATGAGCAAGATAGAAATTATAAGACCAACCTTAAACTCATCATTGATGAAACAGATATTAAATCTGAAACTTTTAATTTCCAGGCAAGTAACACCCTAATTGAAATTAAGAACGGAAACATATCGATAATTAACAGAAACGGCAAACTAAATAACATTATTTTTAATGACTTAAATATCTTAAATAAACATAATTCAAATAAGATTTTTTATTCAGCAATATTTAATCTTGATGAAAAAATTATTGATGATAATAATTTTATTAACTTAGAATCAATTTCAGACTACGAAATAGATCTAGAGGTCCACAGCAAAGGTTATTTCGATACAAGTTTAAAAAATCTAGAAAATCTAAATAAATATATTTTTAAAAAATCGTCATTCATCACAAACACCGAATACCCAATAAAAAATATAGAATTAGTTTTAAATACCAACATAGACAAGGAGGTTACTGGCATATTTACAGCCTCAATACCAGATCAGGACATCAAGGGCTCAATTCTTTTTAAGAACGAAAATCTAACTATTAGATCTGGACTAAAATTTAATATGAATCAAATTGTAAATTATGACCAGTATCTTAAATTAAATGGATTAGAAGAATTTAGAGGAGTATTAAATATAAATAATGACATAGTTTCACTTGATCTTGAATCGGATTTGTCCAATACAAGTATTACATCTGTTATAGATGATCTTAATAAAGATAAAGGCACAAATCTTAAAACAACAATAAACATAAGAGATTTATCTAATCCAACATATCTTATAAAGAATTCTAATGTAAAATCTTATATTGGCCTAAATAATTCAGGATATTTTTCATTAGGAAATAATTACGACAAAGAAATTCAGCAATTAGATTATAGAGAAGGATTTCATATATTTCTATCTTTGAATAGGCTAGACACAAATAAAATTTCATTTAGCAATCAAGCCAACAAATTATCAGGCTTAGTTTCAATTAAATCGAAAATCAAAGAACTTAATTTTTTTGAGAATACATACAACGATCAAGAATTTGAAATCAATTTTAAAGGAAATAACATAGATGCAACTTTTTCAGGAAAAGATCTTAATGGAATAATTAAGGTTGACGAAACTGGCTTTATGAGAATTGATGTATTTGATACAAAATTTGAATTCAAGGGATTAGATATAGTTGAATCTCAAAGTAATTTTGATATTGAAGATATAAATTTAAGATTCGTTGGTAAAAATATTCAAACATATGATGATCTCTTTCAAGATATTGATTTTTATTTACTTAGAAATGAAAAAATAACAACTATAGATAATATAAATGTCTCAAGTAAAAATTTAAATATAGGCCCTTATGACAGAAATGAAAAAGCTTATATTAGTTATAACAGAATGAATGATATGTATAAAGTAAGGGGATCTTATAAAATTAATAATGAGAATACTCCATTAAAAGCTCTCATTGATTATGATTTTGAATATCTTTCTACAAATTTAAATATTCAATGGACAAGTATTGAACAATTAAAGAATGTTGAGGGAAGGATAGACTTTTTATTAAAAGATTTTAAATCTGATACTTCCCTCGGAGATTCAGCTTTTTTGAGAGCATTAAAAATATTTAATTTGAACGCCATAATTGAAAATATTAATAATGAAGCTGATATTACATCCTCAAATTTATACATAAATAGAGCTGAAGGTAATTTTTATGTTGGACAAAACAGAGCATTAATTAGCAACCCAATTAAGATTGAAACTAGTGAGGCTAAAATGAAGTGGAGGGGAGATATATTTAAGAATTCTGAAGGCCTTCTAGAAAATTTAAATCTAGATCTGGAGATGAGATTAAAAGTTTCTGAAAATATTCCTTGGTACGCTGCAATTTTTGGAGGTATTCCTGCATTGGCTGGTGGAATAGTTTTTGAAAACATTTTTGATGAAAGACTTGATGATGTGTCAACATTTAAATTCAAAGTGACAGGCTCTATTGAAGAACCCTCAATAGAAAGAATAGATTAGTTATATAGATATATTGTTGCCAATCCTAAAAAAGAGAGAAACCCAACGACGTCTGTTACTGTAGTCACAACAACACTTCCACTAATTGCAGGATCCTGTTTAAATTTTCTTAAAATTAAGGGCACAAGTATTCCTGCAAAAACTGAACTAACGAGATTTATTATTAATGCGAAAGATATAAGAAGAGCTATTGTTATTTCCTGAAACCATGCATATGTTATAAAACCAACCAAAACAGACAAAACGATGCCATTTAATATTGAAACAGCTAATTCTCTTTTGAACAACCATTTTATGTTTGAAGAATTTATTTGCTCTAGTGTCAAACCACGTAAAACTATAGTCAATGTTTGAGTGGCTGCAACGCCTCCCATGCTTGCAACTATAGGCATGAGTATGGCCAAGTAAACAAACTTATCAATGATATCTTGGAAAATATTTATTGTGCTAGCTGCAATAAAGGCAGTTATAAGATTTAAGCTTAACCATAAAACTCTACTTTTTGCAGCTCTACCAGGAGGAGCAAATGTATCCTCAGCAACACCAGCCATTCCAAGTAAATTTTGGTCAGCATCCTCTCTAATAACATCAACAACGTCATCGATGGTTATCCTTCCTATTAGCTTATTATTTTTATCTATTACCGATGATGAAATCCAGTCATTTCTTTCAAATAATATTGCAACCTCTTTATCATCAAGATCGACACTCATGGGTGAAATTTCTGTCTCCATAATTTCTCTTACAACCATAGATGGATTTGATGTTATGACTTCACTAATATTTAATTCTCCTAAATATTCATTTGAATCATTAACTACAAAAATTTTATCTGTATTATCCGGTAACTTACCTAAATCTCTAAGATAACTTATTACTTCTTGAATTGAATTATTAGGTCGAACACTTATTACGTCAGTATTAAGAAGGCCTCCAGCGGTATTTTCTGGAAAAGTAAGACCCATCTCAATTCTACTTCTATCTACCTTCGACATATTAGAAAGAATTTTTTTCATTCTTTCTTCTGGGAGTTTTTGAAGAATATCGACTATTTCATCAAGCTCTAACTCTTTTACAGCCTCAGCAAGTTCCTCATTGGAAATATTGGAAATTAGATCTTGTTGAATTTCCTCTCCTAATTCAAAAAGAACATCTCCCTCTTCCTCAGTTTTTAATAATGAAAACAAAATATTTCTTTGTTTTGGAGGAGATGATTCCAGCGCATGAGCTATTTCAGAGGGCGACATATTTGATAATAGTCTTCTTATTTGATTTAAAGATAAATCTAAAGAGTCATCTAATATCGTCTTTAAATTATTATTAGTATTTTTATTATCTCCATCCATAAAACAATCTTAACTTACGAACTTTTATCTATTTCTTGATGAGGGTATATTATTCATTTTTCTATACTTAGAGACTGTTCTTCTTGCCAAGCCATAGCCTTTTTTATTTAGCTCAATAGCAATTTTTTTATCACTTTTAGGCTTATTTTCTTTATCAACAATATCTTTAATTAATTTCATTAGCTGAGAATTAGAAATATCTCTTATTTTAGAAACCGAGGAAACCAACAAGGATTTCAATGGTATTACTCCTTTTGGGGTATCAATATATTTATATCTCAATATTCTTGAAATAGTTGAAGGATGAACCCCTATTTTTTCTGCAATTTCTTTATTATTCAATGTGTTAATTTTTAATGGATTATTTTTGAAAAATGCTATTTGTTTTGAGCAAATATATTCGCCAACTTTTTTTACAGTGTCATTTCTTTTTTTAACTGATTTAAGAAGCCATTTAGCTTCATTTATTTTATTGAGCATCTCTGGATTTTTGTTTATCTTTAATTCTTTTTTAACTTGTTTTATCAAACTATCGTCTGTTTTAATTGAAGGAAATCTTTCATCAATAAAACTCACCTTTAAATTATTATTCATAAAGATAATTTTTAAATCTGGTTCGATATATTTTACCTTTTTATAGTTAAGACCAGGACTCAGATCGCATTTTTGTATTTCTGCAATTGCTTCATTAAGTTCATTCTCAGAAAACCCTTCCTGAATTAATGCATGTTTAATTAAATTTAGATCATCCAAATCCTCATTAAATATTATTTTCATTATTAATGATTTCTTTTTATCAGAAATATTGGCGGAAGATATTTGTATTTTGATACATTCTTTATGATTTCTATAACCAATACCAGTAGGACTCATTTTTTGAATTACATTTACAAGGATTTCTTCAATCTTTTTAGCACTAAAAATATGATTTGAAATCTTTTCGATCTCAAATATGTCCTCAATTAACATTCCATTTTCATCAACACAATCAATTATAATTTTTGATAATTTAATCTGATTCTCATTAAGCTTAAAATCATTTATTTGTTCGAGAAGACTTTCTCTCAATGTTTTTTTTGATTCTATTTCAAAATTGAAATCTTGATTATATGAGCCTTCGATTTCATTAAAATCTTCTTCTCTTTCTAAAAATGGATTTTCGTCTACTTCTTTTTGTATTTTTTTTATAAGTTCAAATCTTGATAATTGCAATAAATCTATTGATTTTTTTAAAGATGGAGTAAGTGTAAAAGTTTGTTTTTGTTTGAGATTTTTTGAAAGATATATACTCATTTAATTATACATATTTCCAATATAAACTTTTTTGACTAGTTCATTTTTAATTAATTCATCTTTGTTACCCCTAGCAATAACTTTTCCATTGTTAATTATTGCTGCTTCATTACATATTTCTAGTGTTTCTCTAACATTATGATCTGTTATCAATACTCCAATGTTTTTGAGGGCTAACTTTTTTAAAACATTCTTTATATCTTCAATTGCAATAGGGTCAATTCCAGCAAAAGGTTCATCCATAAGAATTACTTTTGGTTCCGTGGCAAGACTTCTTGCAATCTCAACCTTTCTTCTCTGTCCTCCAGATAGCTGTCTTCCTTTTAGATTAGCTATTTCAGACAATCCAAATTCCTCAATAGATATTTCAATAAATTTCTTAATATCTTTATTATTGTTAAAGGATAATTCAGCTAAACCCATAAGATTTTCATATACAGTTAATCCTTGAAAAATCGATGGCTCTTGAGGCAAATATTTGATTCCTAATTTAGATCTTTTGTGCATAGGAAGATTCGAAATATCTTTATCAAATAGAAGAATCTTGCCTTTTTCTGAGTTTGTTAGACCAGCTATGATATAGAAAGTTGTTGTTTTACCTGCGCCATTAGGTCCAAGTAATCCATATATTTCTCCTTCACCGACTTCAAAGCTTATTTGAGAAAGAATTTCCTTATCTTTTATTGATTTTGTAATTTGCTTTACTTCTAGCATAAATTCTTAACTTGATGTCATTTTACCGCTTTGCGGGTTAAAGACTATTATATTTGAGGATATTGAAATACCTTCATATTTCATTGAAGCATTACCTATGAGATGTATTTTTTCGTCATCAAAAAATAATATTTTATCTGCTTTGCCACTAAAAATATTATCATCTTTTTTTGATTCAATAATAGAAGGGCTTCCTAAAAAAGATATAACATCCTCTTTCTGATCATATGTTGCAGACTTAGATTTAATAATTACGTACTCTGAATTAATTTCAACGTTATCATAAAAGTTAATTTGCTTTGAATTTTTTAAAAACTCTATAGAATTTGCATCAATTTTTATATTGTTCGCAGAGGCTGCAAAAGTATTAAAACTAAAAAGCAAAACTAATACTAAATATGAAAATTTATTTTTTTTCAATTACAGTATCCTGGCTTCAATTAAATCATGCATAGAAATAACACCTACGTATTTTTTCTCCTCTGTGACCACTAACGTAAAAATTTTATTTTTTTCCATGATTTTTGCAGCATCTACTGCTAATGCACTAGAATTTACTGTTATGTATGATTTAGTCATAAGGTCTTTAATCTTAGTTTCTTGAATATTTACTTTTTCATTAATAGATCTTCTTAAATCTCCATCTGTAAATATTCCAACAACTCTTTTTTTATCAACAACCAGGGTAATGCCCAATTTTTTTTTAGTTATTTCTAGCAAAGCTTTATCAAGAACAGTATCAGGAGATACGATAGGTATTGATTTTCCTTTATGCATAAGATCACTTACTTTTGTAATTAATTTCTTACCTAATTTTCCTGCTGGGTGGGAAGAAGCAAAATCATTTTTTGTGAAGCCTTTTGCCTCTAGTAATGCAATTGCTAGAGCATCTCCAAAGGCTAAAGCATTTGTCGTGGACGATGTTGGAGCTAAATCTAAGGGACATGCTTCTTTTTTAGACTTAAGTTCTATTTTTATGTCTGCAAATTTGGCAATTGTTGAACTGTTATTACTTGTTAATGAAGCAATTTCTTTTGCGTGCCTCTTGAGTGATGAAAGGATATTGATTATTTCATCAGTTTCACCAGAATTTGATATTAGAAGAATGACATCTTTTTTGTTTATAAGGCCCATATCTCCATGTGCAGCCTCTGTTGGATGAATAAATATTGAAGGAGTTCCAGTACTTGACAATGTTGCTGATATTTTCTGTGCGATATGACCAGACTTACCAACTCCCATTATCACAAACTTACCCTTAGAAGCCATAACTTTCTCACAAAGGATTGTAAAGGAACTTTTTAGTTGCTTTCCTATTGCTGATATGGAATCTGATTCTATTTTTAAAGTTCTTTTAGCTGATGCTATGTAATTAAATTTTTTCATAATAATTTAGGAAATTTATATTCACCTAAATGCTATAATAGACCAATGTTACACGCACATAAAAATTATTTTTTATTTTTCTTTTTAATCATAATTCCTTTATCAATTAAATCAGAAGAAGATCCTTTTATATTTATTGATACTAACGCACAAAAGATGGCAGATGTTCTTATTAAGAATGTTGAATTATTTGAAGAAGATAGGACGCTGTATGAAGATAAAATAAAAGAAATTTTTGAGCCAATGATAGACTTCAGAAGAGTTGCTTTTAGTGTGATGGGTAAAAAGTACTACCTTATGGCTACTAAAGATCAAAGAGATGAATTTGTATTAATTTTTAAAGATTCTTTATTAGATAATTATGCATCAACTCTTGCTAAATGGGGCGATTCAACCATAACCACAGTTTTTCCTGATGAATATCAATCAGATTTTGAAAAAAATGTTGAGGTTAGACAGATTCTTGATACCGGAACTAGCAAGTATCCAATTTCATATAAATTAAGAAAAAATAAAGATGGATGGAAAATTGTTAATATTATTATTAATGGACTTAACCTTGGCTTAACAATGCGGAATCAATTTCAAGCATTAGCGACTTCATCAAATGAAGACATTGAAACCACCATTAAAAACTGGAATTCCGATTTTGGAGATGCTGGTATTTCTTAATATGAAAGAAACCATAGAACAAATATTAATTGAAAATATACCGGACGTTATATGTAAATTTTATGGCGACTCATGCAATCTTCGTCTAGAAGTTTCATCAAAAATTTTTACTGATATGTCATTAATTGATCAGCATAAAACTGTAATGAGGCTTCTTCAAAATAAATTTAAAACAGGCGAGCTTCATGCTCTTAGCTTAAAGACAAAAATTTTATAATTATTTATGGAAAAGCTATTAATCAAAGGTGGTAATAATCTTTCTGGAAAGATCAAATGCTCTGGAGCTAAGAACGCAGCATTACCCATGATCGCAGCAACAATTCTATCTGATGAAAAAATTATTCTAAAAAACCTTCCTTATTTACAAGATATCACTACTATTTTTGAATTACTTGGGTCCATGGGCGCTGAAATTTTGCTTGATGAAAATATGAACTTTACAATATCTTCATCAAATTTAAAGGATATCGAGGCAAGATATGAGTTAGTAAAAACTATGAGAGCTTCTATATTGGTTCTTGGACCATTATTAGCTAAATATGGTAAAGCGAAAATTGCTCTTCCTGGAGGTTGCGCAATTGGAACAAGACCGGTAAATTTTCATTTGGATGCTTTGAAGCAATTAGGAGCAGAAATTAATTTAAAAAATGGTTATATAGAAGCATCTGCAAAAAAACTTCAAGGAAACAAGATTAAATTTGATGGAGTTACTGTAACTGGAACTGAGAATTTAATGATGGCAGCAACTTTAGCTGAAGGAAGAACAATACTAACAAATGTTGCAAAGGAGCCTGAAATAATAGATTTAGCAGAGATGTTAAATTCAATGGGTGCAAAAATTTCAGGTGCTGGTAGTGATGAAATTATTATAGATGGAGTAGAGAGCCTTCATCGAACTGAATATGTAATTCCGGCTGATAGAATTGAAGCAGGAACATATCTTGCAGCCGCAGCTGTTACAAATGGGAATATAACTGTTGAAGGTATAAATCCCAAAAGATTAATGAAAGTAATTTATAAATTGAACGATGCTGGAGCCCAGATATCGCATGACGAAAATTCAATATCAATATCAATGAAAAAAGATCGACCTAGGCCAGTTGACGTTACAACTGCTCCGTTTCCTGAATTTCCTACAGATATGCAAGCACAATTTTCAGTAATTAATGCTATATCCAATGGCACATCCAATATATATGAAACTGTATTTGAAAATAGATTTATGCATATTCTTGAATTAAATAGAATGGGTTGTGATATAACTGTTCAGGGAAATCATGCTGTCATAAATGGAGTGCCATCTCTTTATGGTGCAGAAGTAATGGCTACAGACCTTAGAGCTTCAGCGAGTTTAATTCTTGCAGGTCTATGTGCCAAAGGTGAGACAATTGTAGACAGGATTTATCATATTGACAGAGGTTACGAGAGGATAGAAGAGAAATTAAATTATTTAGGTGCAGACATCACAAGACTTCCTAGTTAATCTTTTTTGTTTGGTCCGCGCTTATATCGATAACTTTAAGACTACTATTTTCTGATGATACTTTTAATTGAATATTATTTCCAAGACCTGCAAATCTGAGAGATTTGGTTAAATTACTCCAAGTTCCTTCTTCTTCATTTATCTCAAGTATAATGTCATTTACCCTGACTCCCTTTTCATATAAGGGTCCAAAATTATCTATCTCTATTATTTTTAATGCATTAACAATTTTATTATTAAGATTAACTCTAATTCTTACTACTCTAAAATTTCCAATCCATGTAGTTCTAATTTTTCCATATTGAATAAGCTCAGATACAATTTGGACTACAATATTTGAAGGAATCGCAAAACCGATACCTTGATATGCTCCAGTTTTAGAAAATATCTTAGAATTTATTCCAACTAGATTGCCATTTTCATTAATTAGCGCTCCTCCTGAGTTACCAGGATTAATTGCAGCATCAGTTTGGATAAGTTGAAGATAGGGATTGCCATAATCTCTGCCAGTTGCACTTATAATCCCATTTGAAACAGATATACCAATTCCATATGGGTTTCCAATAGCTAAAACCCTATCTCCAACTTTGATATTTTGTGAATCAGCTATTTGAATTGGGTTTAACTTATCATCGGATATAATTTTAAGCACAGCAATATCTGTATTATTATCAATACCAATTATATTTGCAGAAAAGTTTTTTCCATTATTAAGCCTAACATTTATATTATTACCTGAGAGAATATGAAGGTTTGTAACTATATAGCCATCATCTGAGAAAATAACTCCAGAGCCAATACCATTATTTGTTCTTGAGTTCATGAGGCTATTGCTTGAAGTAATAGTAACTACGGATTCAATAGATTTTTCAGAAGCAGTAACTAATTTGTTTTTATCATCTGATATGAAGTACCATGTGGCAGCAAAAGTTAATAATATAACTAATATATAATTTAAAACATATGTTTGAAGAAGTTTCATAATGTCAATATCTAAAAATATCATTGATGCTCTTAAAAACCAAGATATAAAAATAAATTCAGCTCAATTGAAACTTATAGAATCCTTGACGAAAATTAAATTAAACAAAAATTTTTCTAATACCATAAGGAGGCTAACAAGAGAAGAAAATCTTGGTATTTATATATGGGGAGATGTAGGAAGAGGTAAGACCTTCATAGTAAACGAATTTATTAAACAACTTAGAGATAAAAGAATTAAAAGCTACCATTATATTGACTTTATGACCTTGATTCATGAAGAATTAAAAAATAATTCTGGTACTAAAAATCCTTTAAAAAAAATATCAAAGAAGATTACAAGTCAATATGATTTGATTTTTATTGACGAATTCCAAATCGAAGACGTGGCTGATGCAATGATAATTACAAATATTTTAGAAAAAATATTGGATCAGGGTTTAAAAATTATTATTACCTCAAACGCTCACCCTAATGATTTGTATAAAGACGGATTGCAAAGACAAAAGTTTATTAAATCTATGCAGACTTGTACAAAGAAACTAGAGATTTTCAACCTTAGGGGTGATATTGATTATAGAATTAAAAATATTATTGACTTTGATAACAACTGTAAAAACACTTATTCGGAAAAAGATATTATTAGAATTATTGACCACAACTTCTCATCTTATAACCATCAAAGCAATAAAATCGTAATTAATGAACGTAAGTTTAAATGTAAATTCGTTACAAATAATCTTATTTGGATTGATTTTATGGTCTTTTTTAAAGATGCAACTGGACCAAAAGATTATAAAGAGTTATCAGGTAAGCTCGATTGGATTTTTGTAAGTAATTTCAAAAAATGTGACGATTATTCTATTGATGTAATAAGAAGATTTATATCTTTTATTGATATCGCATATACAAATAAAGTGAAAGTTAAGTTTTTCTTTAACAATATAGGTTTAGATGAAATATATAAGGGCACTAAATTAGATATATTATGGAAAAGATGTCAAAGCAGGCTTAATGAAATGCAAAGTTATGATTATTTTTTAAATGATAAAAATTAATAAAAATCCATATAAACATTGATATATTTTCAAGTAAACATTAATATTCGCTTCTCAAATTAAATGATTATGAAAACTTATTCGTTAAAAAAAGAAGAAGTAGAAAGAAATTGGTTTGTTATAGATGTTACTGATAGAGTTCTAGGCAGGGTTGCTACTAAGATAGCTGATAGAATTAGAGGTAAGGATAAACCAACATTTACACCTCATACTGACGGGGGTGATTATGTAATTGTTGTTAATGCTGAAAAAATAAAAGTAACAGGTTCAAAATATACTGACAAGAAGTATTACAAACATTCTCTATATCCTGGAGGTTTAAAAACAAAAACTTTTAAAGAGGTAAATGAAAATAATCCAGAAAGAATAATCGAAGATGCTGTTAAAGGTATGTTGCCAAAAAATAAATTAGGAAAATCTATGATAAAAAAACTTAAAGTATTTAAAGGCCCAAATCATGATCATGAATCACAAAAACCAACTGAGTGGAAGTTAAGTTAATGAGCGACGAAATGCATTATGCAACTGGAAGAAGAAAAACCTCTTCTGCAAGGGTTTATCTAAAAAAAGGTAAAGGCAATATTTCTGTAAATGATAAAAAGCTTGACGAGTATTTTGGTAGAAAAGTCGCTCAAATGCTTGTTATGCAACCATTAGAATTACTTGAATTAACTGAAAAAATTGATGTAAATGTTAAAGTCAATGGTGGTGGTAGCTTTGGACAAGCTGGCGCGATAAGGCATGGTATTTCAAGAGCATTAATAATGTACGATGAAGATCTAAGACCTCAATTAAAAAAAGCAGGACTTCTAACTAGAGATCCACGTAGAGTTGAAAGGAAGAAACCCGGCCTTGTAAAAGCAAGGAAAAGTAAGCAATTTTCTAAACGATAATTTTCTAACTTATTTCGTATTATAAGTAAATTTTATATTGCTTTAATATGGTATAATTTTGACCGAATTTTAGTGGCACACTATCTAAATGCAAGATAAAGATAAAACAAGAAGAAAGGTATTAATTGGTTTAACGAGCGCAGTAGGTATATCTGGTTTGCCATTTGCAGCAACACCATTTATTGCTGCCTGGAATCCAAGCGCCAAAGCAAAAGCAGCTGGCGCACCAGTAAAATTAGATGTATCTAAAATGATGTATGGACAACAAATTCAGGTTGCTTGGAGAAAACAGCCAGTTTTTATAGTTAGACACACAAAAGAAAGTATTGCCAACTTGAAACTTAATTTGCCTAAATTAGCTGATCCAAATTCGGATGAAATTATTGAGCCATATAAAGGAATGAATCCATCTAGATCTAAAAGTCCTGAATACTCAGTTTTTTCCGGAGTATGCTCGCATTTAGGTTGTGCGCCAAAATATTATCCTGAAGTAGAACCAAAACCATGGGATGCAACATGGAATGGAGGTTTCTTTTGTCCATGTCATGGCTCAATGTTTGATATTGTTGGAAGAGTTTTTAAAGGTGTCCCAGCACCTACTAATTTGACTGTACCACCTCATATGTTTGAGGGAACTATATTGACTATAGGAGAGGATAAGGAGTTATAAAATGTTTGGAATAGCTAGTAAATTATTTTCTTGGGTTAATGATAGATTGCCAATAGTAAACACTTTTGAAAGGCATTTATCAAAACATCCAGTCCCATCAAAGGTTAATTTTTGGTATTTATTTGGAGCTCTTGCTGCTGTTACTTTAATTATTCAAATAGTTACGGGTATTTGGTTAATAATGCCATATTCAAATACCGAAGAGCAGGCATTTTCTTCAATTGAATACATAATGCGAGATGTAGATTATGGTTGGGTTATTAGATATATGCATACAACCGGAGCATCCTTATTTTTTGCAGTTGTATATTTACACATGTTCAGAGGATTGCTTTACGGTTCTTATCAAAAACCGAAAGAATTAGTTTGGATTTTTGGTTGTACAATTTATTTGGCAATGATGGCAGAAGGTTTTCTTGGATATGTCCTTCCATATGGACAAATGTCTTATTGGGGCGCACAGGTAATAATTTCATTATTTGGGGCAATACCATATATAGGGGAGTCTTTAGAATTGTGGGTCAGAGGTGATTATTATATATCAGGAATAACTGTCTCAAGGTTCTTTGCTTTACATGTTGTTGCTTTACCCTTAATACTTATAGCACTTGTTTTTCTCCATTTAGTTGCACTTCATGAGGTTGGTGCTGGTAATCCAGAAGGAGTTGATATTGAAGAACATCTTGACGATGATGGAGTACCACTAGATAGCGTTCCTTTTTTCCCATATAAAGTTTTAAATGCGATGGTGGCAATTGGGGTATTTGGAGTTGTTTTTTCAATAATTATGTTTTTCTTTCCTGAAGGCGGAGGTTATTTTATTGAGATGGCAAATTTTGAAAAAGCTAATCCATTAGTAACACCTGATCATATTGCCCCAGTTTGGTATTATGCACCTTTCTATACCATGCTTAGGGCAATTCCAGACCCTTTAGGGGGATTAATAGTTATGGCATCTGCAGTAGCAATATTCTTTATTGTGCCGTGGTTAGACAGGAGCAAGGTTGCCTCCATAAGGTATAAAGGCATTTATAGTAAAATTGCGATTACATTATTTGGAGTAAGTTTTCTTACTTTGGGTTATCTTGGGACAGTCGGAGTTACTGAAGTTAGAAAAACTATGAGTGTTATATGTACTGTTATTTATTTTGCTTACTTTTTACTAATGCCTATTTACACTAAATATGAGAAAACAAAAGAAGTGCCTGAAAGATTATGACGTCTCTTCAATCAACGAAAATTAATATTTTAAGAACTTTTTATGTTTTGGCAGCTCTGTTTTGTATAAATTTTGTTTACTCCGCTGAAGGTGGTCCATGTAAAGATTATGGAGAATGTGACGAATTTAAGTATTCTCTTAATGATATAGAATCACTTCAAAGAGGCGCATCTACTTATATTAATTATTGTTATGGTTGTCATTCTCTTCAATACTCAAGATGGGGAAGAGTTGCAGAAGATTTACAAATTCCTGAAGAAATATTTTTTGAAAATTTAGTTTTTGATAAATCTATAAAGCCAGGAGATCTAATGATAGGAGCAATGCCTAAGGATTCTGAAAATTGGTTTGGTGTAACACCTCCAGACTTAACCTTAGTATCTAGATATAAAGGAGATGATTGGATCTATTCATATCTAAGAGCTTATTATGAAGATTCTTCCAAACAATATGGAGTTAATAACCTTGTATATCCAGGTACTGCTATGCCAAATGTTCTTTTATCTCTGCAAGGCAATCAAAGATTAGTATGTAAAAACATCCCTATATTGGCTAAAAACGGTGGAGAAAAGAGAGATCAGTCAGGTAATCCAATCACTAAAGAAAAATGTGGATTTCTAGAAGTAGAAGAAGGAACAGGAAAATTAAGCAAAGAAGAGTTCGATTCTTTAATTTATGACTTAACTAATTTCTTGGTTTATGTGGGAGAACCAATTAAAGCAACAAGAGAAAGAATAGGATGGTATGTAGTATTTTACTTTTTAATATTTACAGCATTATCCTCTCTACTATATCGAGAATACCATAAGGATTATAATTAATGGGGGAAATATGATTTTATATTCAGATAGAGATGATCACTACAGTCAAAGGGTTAGAATTGTTCTAGCAGAAAAAGACATTTCTGCAGAAATAAAAGAATCTAAACAAGATGAAACCGCAGATGAAATACTCTCAATAAGTCCATATCATAAGTTGCCAATTCTGGTGGATAGAGATCTTGCTATTCATGATCCAGCTGTGATGATGGAATATTTAGATGAAAGATTTCCTCACCCACCACTGTTGCCAGTATATCCTGTAGCGCGAGCCAACAGCAGGACTCTCATGCTTAGAATTGACAGAGAGTGGTGTCCGCTTATTGATACTTTAATTGAGGGAGCAAAACCTGAAAAAGAACTTATGAAAATAAGAGAAGAGTTACTTCATGAAATATCTTCAATTGCACCAACATTCAAAGAGTTTAAATTTTTTATGAGCGATGAATTTACATTAGTTGATTGTTTTTTTGCACCTATATTATGGAGACTTCCTTCAGT
>CEVR01135819.1_pt1 | contig 18090 bp, 16 predicted proteins | sample 356541 | NCBI WGS metagenome assembly CEVR01 (sample SAMEA2623734, study PRJEB7988) | marine metagenome | isolation source: saline water (ENVO:00002010), including
GCTTATTCTATTATTAATGATAAATACTTGCCTATAATTTATGATGGCTCGTGGGCAGAGTATGGTAGGTTAGAATAATAATGAAAAGATCAACAAAAATTACAACAATAATAATAATCTTCTTTTTAATAATAGCAGGTGTAATTATTGCTAGAACAATGATTGGTGCACATTTTGCAAAAAAATTTGGTAAAAGGCCTCCGCCTGGTATTATTATTACAAAAGTAGTTGAAAAAGAATTTTTTGAGAAGATTGAAAGTTTTGGAACAGCAGTTTCTAAAAGAACAGAGTCATTTAGAATTAAAAAAAATAATTTAAAATCTGAATTGAATTTGCAAGAATACGTAAAAAAGGGAGATATAATTGTAAAACTTAAAGATAAAAATATAATTGCCCCTTTCGACGGTATACTTGGCTATAGAGGATTAACAGAGGACATCTTGGGATCAGAAAATTCAATAATTATAACTCTAGATGATAGTTCTATAATTTATTCAGACATTAAAATTCCAGAAACATTTGCTTCAGTTGTTAAGAAAGGCCTAACTATTAATGCAAAATTTGCTGGATATAAAAACAAATCTTACGAGGGAACAGTTGACGCTGTATCAAGTAGAATAAATGCTGAAACTAGAAGTTTATTAACTAGAATAAAAATTAATAATAACAATTTCGAATTAATTCCTGGTTCTTTATTAGAAGTTGTTGTTAATTTTAATAAAAGAAAATCTCTAAGTATCCCTGATACTAGTGTCATTTTGGAAGGAAACAAATCATATGTTTATAAAGTATCAAAAGAAAATATAGCTAACAAAATAGAAATTATTATTGGTTCAAGAAATCAAGGAAATGTAGAGGTTTTATCAGGCCTTGAAATTGGTGACACTATAGTAGCGGAGGGATTGAAAAAAGTTAGACCTAGAGGAAAAATCAAACCCATAGAAAATGGTACAACAAAGAGTGGGTACAGTTTTAAAAAAAAATTAAATCTATTCGATAACCACGTATGGAATTTAAAAGATAAAAAAAATACATAAATAAATGTTAATAACCGAACTAAGTATTAAAAGACCCGTAGTTTCATGGGTAATGTCTTTGATTTTGATTGTATTTGGACTTTTTGTTTTTTCAAAACTGCCTGTAAGAGAACTGCCTTCAGGTCTTCAGCCTCCTGTTGTTCAAGTAAAAGTTGATTACAAATCTGCATCAGCACCTATAGTTGACGAAGAGGTTACTCAGGTAATTGAAGAGGTAATAGGGGGTGCCGAGGGTATTAAAAATATTGATGCTAAATCTGAAAATGGAAAAAGCACAATAAATATTGAATTCGATACTGAAATTGATTTAGATGATGCTGCTAATGATATAAGAGAAAGGGTTGCAAGAGTTGTAGATAATTTACCATCAGAATCAAACCCTCCTCAAATACTTAAACAAGCTGCTGGATTTACAACAACAATGTGGCTAGCATTATCATCTTCAACTTGGAGTGATTTGGAGCTTGGAGATTATGCTGATAGATATTTAGTAGATCAATTTTCAAGTGTAAAAAATGTAGGAAGAATAAGAGTAGGAGGACTTAGAGAACTAAGCGTTAGAGTATGGATTGATCCAATCAAGTTAGCAGCAAACAATCTAACTATTCAAGAAGTAGAACAAGCATTCAGAAATGAAAATGTTAGTTTGCCAGCAGGAACTTTGGAATCAAACAATATAGATTTAACAATAAATCTGAGTAAATCATACAGCGATCTTGAAAAACTTAAACAGTTGCCTGTTAAAAAAAATAAAAATAACCTTGTCACGTTATCTGATGTTGCAAATGTTGAATTTGGACCAGTTTCGGAAAAAGCATTGTTTAGAACACAAAGTAAAGACGCTTTAAATCTTAAAACTGTTGGAATTGGAATTTATGCAAGAAGTGGAGCTTCAACAGTTGAATTATCAAATGTGATTAAAAAGAAAATTATAGAGGTTAGAAAAAATCTTCCTGAGGGCCTTAAACTCGAAATTGCATTTAATAGAGCAACTTATATAGGATCTGCAATTAATGAAGTGTATAAAACTTTAATTATCGCTTTTATTTTAGTTGTTGTAATTATCTATTTATTTCTAGGAAATATTAAAGCTGTCATAGTTCCAGCTGTAGCTTTGCCAGTAAGTTTAATTGCAACTTTTTTGGGAATTTATATATTTGATTTATCAATAAATATATTTGTCTTACTAAGTTTTATTCTTGCAATTGGAATAATTACTGATGATTCTGTTATTATGACTGATGCTATTTACAGAAGAATAGAAAATGGCGAGAACCCTTTGATTGCAGCTTACAAAGGATCAAAACAAATAACATTTGCTATTATCGCAACAACATTAATTTTAGTTGCTGTTTTTTTACCACTTATATTCATTGAGGGTATAGCAGGAACTTTATTTAGAGAAACTGCAATTGCTCTCTCGTTTGCAATTGTTGTTTCTTCATTTGTAGCTTTAACACTTTCACCAATGCTCGGTAGTAAGTTCTTAAATAAAAAACAAAAAACAAATTTTTTTGTTGTGAAATTTAATATATTTTTTAAAGGTTTTCTAAATTTTTATACAGATACACTTAGGTATTGGTTAGATAAGAAAAAAACTATTATTGGTTTTGTAATTTTTATGATTATTGGATCAGCTTTATTATATAATTTTTCAAAAAAAGAACTTCTGCCTATGGAAGATAGAGGCGCATATTTAGTTATTGGATTTACTGATGAAGGTAGCTCGTTTCAATATACCCAAGATAGAGCGGAAGATGTTGAAAAAAGACTCATCCCACTTTTAAAAGATGAAGAAAGTCCATATAAAAAATTTTTAATGATTGTTCCTGGATTTGGATCAGAAAATAGCTTCTTGATAATTTCTTTATTGGACCACTGGAAAGAAAGAAAAGAAAATTCACAGGCAATTATGAGAAAAGCTATTGGAAAAATAGTTACAGTTCCTCAAACTTTAGCATTTCCAATTTCTCCACAAGCAATTAGGGTTTCAAATTATAATAAACCAGTTCAAATGGTTATCTACGGAAATACCTATGAAGAATTAGAAATGCTTCAATCAAGAGTAATTGGGATGATGTATAAAAATAAAAATTTGTCTAGAATTGAGTCAGATTACACAAGAAACAAGCCTGAAGTAAAATTAATCATAAATAAAAATAAAGCAAAAGATTTGGGTATTTCAACAAAATCAATAGGTCAGACGTTAGAAACTTTATATGGAGGAAAAACTGTCACTAAGTTTAATAAACTTGGAAAAGAATATCCAATTATTCTTCAACAATATCTTAAAGATAGAAGAGATAAAGAAAGTCTGAGTAAAATATATGTAAGATCAGAAACAAGTGGAAATTTAATTTCCTTGGCAAATTTAGTAGATTTTAAAGAGGAAGGATCTGCAAATAAATTATCAAGATACAATAGGCAAAGAGCGGTAACTATTTCTGCAAATATAAGTGAAAATTATACATTGGCTGAAGCAATTAAATACTTGGAAAAAACAATGGCCAAAGCTGCACCTGATAAACAAATTACTTGGAAGGGTAAATCTGAAGAACTTAAGGAAACTAGCAATGAACTATATATAATTTTTGCATTAGCATTATTAACTGCATATCTAGTGATGGCTGCAACTTTTAATTCTTTTATCCATCCATTTATAATTATTTTAACTGTACCTCTTGCAGTATTTGGAGGTTTAGTTTTTATATTATTTTTAAATAGCTCAATAAATATTTTTTCACAGATTGCACTGGTTATCCTTATAGGTATATCTACAAAAAATAGTATTTTAATTGTAGATTATGCAAACCAACTTAGGACCGCAGGAAAAAATATTGAAAATGCTGTAAAAGAAGCATGCGAACTTAGATTTAGGCCGATTATAATGACATCTATAAGCACAATGATTGCAATGATGCCACTTGTGATTGGTAATATCGGCCCAGGAGCCGGAGAAGGTTCAAGACTTGCAGTTGGCTCAACTATTCTTGGTGGAATGATAATATCTACCTTCTTTACTCTCTATGTAACACCCACAATGTATTTAATTCTAGCGAAAAATACTAAAAGAATTGACGCAATAGATATTGAGTTAAAAAAGCAACTTCGTTAATAAATAATATATTTTTTTCTATTTAAAGATTTTTTACATCCTGCAAGTTGTTTTTTATACTTATCAGATTGTCTTTGAACTTTTTTAGCTATTAAAATTACTTTTTGATTATTTTTATAATTTTTAAAATTTCCCCATCCTTCATGATAAGCAAGATATTGTTTAAAAGAATCTTTTTTAGATATTTTTAAAATCTTTTCTGTTTTATTAGTATACCACCCAATAAAGTCAACACTATCCTTAAATCTTGTTCTGGTCGCAAATTTATTTCCTGTTTCTTTTTTATACTGTTTCCATGTGCCTTTCACTGCTTGAGAATAGCCAAAAGAACTTGAAGGTCTTTTATATGGAATTACTTTAAAAATTTTTTTTCTTTTTGGTTTTGCCAACCAATCAAAATCGGACTCCATCTTGATAAATGCAAGTTGAATATAAATAGGTGTTCCCCATTTTTGTTCAGTTTTTTTTGCATGCTTGTACCAAAGATATCTTTCAGAAAATATTGAACAGCCATCGGCAGTATTTTTGGGTATAGATGAACATGCTGAAATTAATAAAATTACAAAACTACTTAAAATCAGATTTAGCTTTTTCATTAAGCTCGTCCATTTTTTTTCTGATTTCATTATCTGGTATATTATGGTTTTCTAAATCTACCTTTACTTTTCTGAAAACATCTTCATCTCCTGATTCTGCGAAGTCTGCTTTTATAACTGCTTGTATATATTCTTTTTCTTGATCAGAATTATATCCTAGAATTTGTGCTACCCATTGGGCGATATATTTATTTTTTTTTGCACTTACTTTAAATTGCAATTCTTCATCATGAGCAAATTTTTTTTCAAAACCTTTTTCTCTTTCATCAAATGAATTCATTTTATCTCCAAAAATTTATAACTTTTAACATTAATCCTAATAACAATATACAAAGAATATTACCAAACATACCCTTTAATTGAAATGCTCTTGTGAGAATAAAATTATATATGTAGTATCATTACCATGAGTCATTTAATATTAATTAGACATGGTCAAAGTGAGTGGAATTTAGAAAATAGATTTACTGGCTGGGTTGACGTAGATCTTGCACCAAAAGGAAAGCTAGAGGCGTGTAAATCAGGGGAATTAATAAAAGAAAAAGGCTTAAAAATTGACTTTTATTTTACCTCTTATCAGAAAAGAGCAATAAATACTTTAAATTTAATTTTAAATACAATGAGAATTAAAGATATAGAAATAATTAAGGCATGGCAGCTGAATGAAAGACACTACGGATCGTTAACAGGTCTAAATAAAGATGAGATGAAAAAAAAATTGGGTGAAAAAAGAGTACATGAATTTAGGAGATCATGGAATATAGCACCCGAACCTTTGAGTAAAAATAATCCTTATCATCCTATAAATATAGAGACGTATAAAAATGTACCTCGCCAAAATATGCCTGACACTGAATCTTTAAAAGACACTTATGATAGAGTTTTTCCTTATTTTAAAAAAGAAATATTAACTAAGTTAGTTAAAAAAAAAAATATTCTCGTATCTGCGCATGGAAACTCACTCAGAGCAATCTGCAAGTATTTGTTTAATTTAAAAGATGATCAAATTTCAAAATTAGAGATACCAACAGGAAATCCCTTATATATAGAGTTTGATAATAATATTAAGATTAAAAATTGTAAATATCTAGATCGAGAAAGGGCAAAAGATTTAATTGCTTTTTGACAACTTATTATAAATTTCTAAATCTGTAAGGTGAATAAAATTTGCTTTACTTTCATATCCATATAACAAATTTTGTTCAAGTTGGTTTTCCCAGATTTTAGAAATTGAAAATGATGAGTCTTTTATTTCTTTAAATAGATTTTTATTTAAAATTTGACAGCCTGTATAAATATAATTATTTATTTTTGATTTGTTTAACTTATTTTTGTTAAGTTCGAAATCACCTTTGAATCTAGTGTCAAAACTTCTTGATTTATTTACTACCATTAATAAATTTTGAATATTTTTATTATTATAAAATTCTTCCATTTTATTTATTATATCTAGATAATTTTTATCCCAAATCGTATCCGGATTAAAAACAATAAAATCTTTTTCATTTGATGATTTTATAAGATTGAAGATTCCACCTCCTGTATCTAAAATTTTATCTCCATCTTTGATGATTTCAATACAACTTTTAAGACGATGATTGTAAATAAAATTTATAATTTGGTCTTGTAAATAAAAAGTGTTTATCTTTATTTTTTTAATACCTAAATACTCTATTATATTCAATGTATTATCCAACAATGTAATATTATTTATCTCAATAAGAGGTTTAGGTGTTTTAAGGGTAATAGGATTTAATCTAACTCCATAACCTGCGCATAGTATTAAAGCTGTTTTAATTTTCATATTTTTTTCTAACTCTGTTTGAAAAATATTTTCTTAAAACCTCTTTTAAATCATAAAAATTAGGATTTTTTTTTAATCTTTGTTCTATAAGTTTCCAAGCATAGGGTATCAACTTTAAATATTTATTTTTTTTATCTCTAACCGATAATCTTGTAAATATTCCTATAATTTTAAGATTTCTTAAAACAGACAATATTTCAAAATCATTTCTAAAATCATCTAAATTAATTGATGTATTCATTTTTGTATATTTTAAAAATATTTTTTCCTTCTCCCTGTTCGTTGTTTTAATTCTTACATCATCTATCAATGAGGCAAGATCATATGCATTATTTCCGTATACCGCATCTTGGCTGTCAATCAAAAAAATCATATTTTTAAAGTACATCATATTTGAAACATGAAAGTCTCGATGAACAAAAACTTTTTTTTTATTTTTTAAATTACTTATAAGTTTCTTTATAATTTTTATAATTTTTTTATTTATAATTTTTCTATTATTTTTTTTTATTATATTAGGAACATACCAATCTAGAAATAATTTACTTTCTTTATAAAGCATTTTATTTGTATATTTTGGAATTAAATAACTATTTTTTTTAAAGGTAATTATTTTTTTTTTCTTAATTTTTTGTAATTTAGATAAAATAGAAATTACTTTAAAATATAAATTAATTTTATTATTTTTATTTTTTATTAATCTATCAAATACTGATTGATCTCCTAAATCTTCAATTTCAATTGAATTTTTTTTATAATTTTGTTTTATAAGTTTTGGAGCACTAATTTTATTTTTTAAAAGCAATCTATTAACTGCATCATAAATAAGTAAATTATTTTTTTTTTCTTTTTCAGAAAATACTAATATTGATCTTTTGTTTTTAATTCTATAAAATTTTCTAAATGATGCATCACCTGAAAGTTTAACTAAATTTTTATTTAAATTCATTAATTAGATCTTTTTTGCAGTCTGTATTAATTATTAAATTTCTTTTATTTAAATTTTCTTCATAATTAAAATTTAATTTAATTAAATTTTCCATTTTTCTTTGGATAATCTCAGGCCATTCAACAAATAATATAGAATCATTCTCATTTTCAAAAAACCCAATATCTTTAAGTTCTGACTCATTTTTAATTCTGTACAAATCGTAGTGCATTATTTTATAATCTTTTAGTTTATACTCATTTACTATATTAAAAGTGGGGCTCGGAATTTCTGTTAGCTTCAAATTAGATTTTTCTTGTAAATAATTTATCAAAAATCTGACAAATGTTGTTTTTCCAACTCCTACTTCTCCAATTAAATAAATTATATCTCCTTTTGAAAGAAATTTTGAAATATTTTGAGATATTAGTTTAGTATTTTTTTCTAATGTTATATCGATTTTCTTTGTTCTAGTACCGATAAGCGTCGGGTTTGTAGGGTCCATCTTGTTTTACACTGATATAGTCAGCTTGATCTTTTGATAATGGTGTTAGTTTAGCTCCAACTTTATCAAGGTGGAGTCTTGCAACTTTTTCATCAAGATGTTTTGGTAAAACATAAACTTTTTTTTCGTAGTTTTCAGAGTTATTCCATAATTCAATTTGGGCTGTGACTTGATTTGTAAATGATGCGCTCATAACAAAACTTGGATGACCTGTTGCACAACCTAAGTTAACCAATCTACCTTCGGCCAAAAGAATAATTCTTTTATTATCTGGAAAAGTGATTTCGTGTACTTGTGGTTTTATTTCATCCCACTTATAATTTTTCAAAGCTTCTACTTGAATTTCATTATCAAAATGTCCAATGTTACATAGTATAGCTCTATCTTTCATATCTCTCATATGATCAGCTGTTACTATATCCTTGTTTCCTGTTGCAGTTACAATAATATCAGCATGCTTAATCATTTCATCCATCAAAACAACTTCGTAACCTTCCATAGCTGCTTGTAATGCGCAAATTGGATCTGTTTCTGTAACCATTACTCTTGCACCACTTTGTCTTAATGAAGCTGCACTACCCTTTCCTACATCTCCAAAACCTGCAACTATTGCGACTTTACCAGACATCATAACATCTGTTGCTCTTTTAATTCCATCTACCAAACTTTCTCTACAACCATAAAGGTTGTCAAATTTAGATTTTGTGACTGAGTCATTAACATTAATTGCGGGTACCAAAAGTGTTCCTTCTTTTTCCATTTTTTTTAAAGCAAGCACTCCTGTTGTTGTTTCTTCTGACAGTCCTTTTATAGATTTCATTAATTCTTTATAATCTTTATGCATTAAGGCTGTTAAATCACCTCCATCATCAAGAATCATATTAGGCTTCCAATCTTTTTTGCCTTCAATTGTTTGTCTTACACACCACCAATATTCTTCTTCAGTTTCACCTTTCCATGCAAAAACTGGTATCCCAACTTTTGCGATAGCTGCTGCAGCATGATCCTGCGTTGAAAAAATATTACAAGAAGACCATCTTACTTCGGCTCCTAATTCGACTAGTGTTTCAATTAAAACTGCTGTTTGAATAGTCATGTGCAAGCATCCTAAAATTCTAGCACCTTTAAGAGGATGTTTGTTTTTATACTCTTCTCTGATTGCCATTAAACCTGGCATCTCTGTTTCGGCTAAAGAAATTTCTTTTCTACCAAATTCAGCCTGGTTAATGTCTTTTACTTTATAATCTTGCATAAGGATAGCCTTCTAACAATTTTACAGAATATAATCAATGTTTCTTTTTTATATTTTTGGAAAAATTATTTCTATTTTCGCACCTCTGCCTATATTATTAGATGCAACAATTTGTCCATTATGGAGGTCCACCAAGTTCTTAACAATATTCAAACCTAGTCCAGAATGTTCTCCAAAATTTTCTGGCCTATTACTATAAAATCTATTAAATATTTTTTTTGTATCATTTTCTTTAAATCCTTCACCTTGGTCAACGACATTTAAATTTATTTTTCCATTTTTTTGTTTATTAATTTCCACTTCTATTTCCTCATTATCTTTACTAAAAGAAATTGAGTTCTCGAGTAAATTAGCTAAAATTTGTTCTATTCTATGTTCGATTCCAAATATTATATAATCTTTAGATCCATTTGTTTTAAGCCTCACTGAAATGCCTCTTTTAGAATTATATATATTGTTAAAATCATCCACTACTGATTTGGCAATATTTTTAAGATCGATTTTTTTCATTTTTTCTTGTGTAATATCAGCCTCATCTTTAAGCATTTGTGAATAATCTGTTATCAATCTTTCAATTCTTTCAATGTCGTGGGAAACTATTTTTATTAATTTATTCCTTTGATCAATATTATCGGTTTCTGAAATTATTTCAGATGCACTTTTGAGTGATGCAAGTGGATTTCTAATCTCGTGAACTAAATCTTTTGAAAAATTTTCTGCAGTACTAATTTTTTTATGAAGCTCTTGAGTCATCTCGTCTAAAGAATTAGATAAAATTCCTAATTCATCATTTCTTATTTTTAAATTTTCGATATTTGTTTTTTCTTTACTCTCTTCTTTTATGATTTTGGTATAATTTACTAAATTTTTTATGGGCTTTAAAAAATACCTATTTAAAACAAAAGAAAAAATCAATATTACTAATGCAACAATAAAGGCAGTTCTTATAATAAATATTTTTCTTTCATTAATTGCAGTTCTTATGTCATTAGCATTTTCAGTGATTACTAGAAAACCAAAATTTTTTTTATCACCAACATTTTTTATTGTGGTTAACAAAAACTGATCATAGTTATTTTCTGTGAAGGTGTAAGGATTTCCCAAATCTGTAGATTTGGCATAATCTATTAAAATTTCGTTAATAGGTGTTTTTTTTTGATTGTCAACAATATCTAATTTCTTTTCAATTTTTTTTTTACTTTCTATATTTTCTGTTTGAACAACTTCCAATCTTTGAGAAAATGACCTTGGGTCTAAATCTAAAGTATCTGTATCCCCAATTAATTGAAAATCATTATCAAAGATTAAAACTCTTTCTATATTTTGAAAAAGAAATCTAGTTGAGAACAAAAACTTTCTAACATCATTCTCAGTAAACTTAATATTTAATCTTTCTATATGATCTATTGTATTGTTGATTATTTTAATATGATTTTCTACTTTTTTACTTATTAAATTTGGTTGAATAGTATTTAAATAAATAAATGTAAAGACCATTATAATTATAAAAATAATAAAGTTAATAAACAAAAATTTTTTTAATATAGATAAATTTTTTAGAAAATTATTAAACATCAATTAGTATTCCATCGATATCCACTCCCATAACGGGTTTCGATTGCTGAAAAATTATTATCAACTTTTTTAAATTTCTTTCTTATTCTTTTTACATGGCTGTCTATTGTTCTGTCCTCTATATCGGTATCTTCTCTGTAAGCAATATCCATTAGTTGAGATCTCTCTTTGATAATACCAGGTCTTTTTGCTAATTCTTGAACGATTAAAAATTCTGTAGTAGTCAATTTGTCAGGCAATTGTTGACCATTCCATTCGCATTCTAGCTGTGAAGGATCCAATCTTAGCTTACCATGTGAAATAATATTTTTTGAATCTTCTATATTTGAGTTATCTTTTTTTCTAAGTTGAACTCTAATTCTCTCGATTAAAACTTTAATTGAAAATCCACCAGATTTTTTAACAAAATCATCAGCACCTAATTTTAAACCAAGTAGCTCATCTAATTCATCATCTTTAGAAGTAAGAAAGATAACTGGTAGGGATGTTTTTTTTCTTAATTTTTTAAGTAGTTCTTCGCCATCCATTTTAGGCATTTTTATATCAATGACTGCTAAATCTGGAGGACTTCTAGTAAGTCCAATTAATGCACTTTCGCCATCTAAATATGTTTGAACCTTATATCCTTCTTTCTCAAGAGCAATACTCAAGCTGGTCAAGATATTTCTATCGTCATCAATTAAAGCAATAGTTTCTTTCATATATAATATTAAAAATACTAAATTGTTCTAATTTGGGCAATAACAACTTGCATTAGTGTAAGTCGCCCCAATTTTTACCTATATTTATATCAACTAACAAAGGAATAGAAAATGAATGAAGTTCACTTTCTTTAACACTTGTCATTTCTTCTTTAATAATCTTTGTATAGTATTCGACCGAGTCCTTTTTTGACTCAAATATTAACTCATCATGAATTTGTAGAAGAATATTACAATTTTCTTTTTTTAATTCTCTAAATTTTTTGTTAATTCTGATCATGGCTAGTCTCATTAATTCTGAGGCAGATCCTTGGATGGGAGCGTTTATTGCAGCTCTCTCTTGAAAGTTACGAACATTATAATTTTTATCATTAATACCTGTGATATGAGTTTTTCTTCCAAAAATATTTTTTACATATCCATTCTTTCTACATGATTTAATTGTTTGTTCCATATATTCTTTAATTTCTGGGAACTTAATAAAATATGAATTTAAAAAATCTTCGGCCTCAACATTTGAAACATTGATTTGTTTTGCTAATCCATATTGAGAAATTCCATAAATTATACCAAAATTAATTGCTTTTGCTTTTCTCCTCATATCTTTATCTATTTTCTTAATACTTTTATTAAATACTTGGCTTGCCGTTAATGAATGAATGTCTTCGTTATTTTTGAATGCTTTTTTTAATTCTCCAACATCTGCAAGATCAGCTAATATTCTCATCTCGATCTGATTATAATCTGCTGAAATTAAATTAGAATTTGTATCAGCTGCAAATGCTCTTCTAATTTCTTTACCATCATCTGATTTTATTGGTATATTTTGTAAATTAGGATCACTAGATGCCAACCTGCCAGTTGAGGTTGCTGCTAATAAAAACGAGGTATGTACCCTTTTAGTATTTGGGTTTATATGCTCTTGCAGAGAATCTGAGTAAGTATTTTTAAGTTTAGTAACCTGTCGCCAGTCTAAAACAAATTTTGGCAATTTATGCCCTTTAAAAGCAAGATCTTCTAAAACTGAAGCACTAGTTGCAAAACTTCCTTTTTTAGTTTTTTTTAAGGATGAAATCTTCAATTCATTATACATTATTTCTCCCAACTGCTTAGTTGACCCAATTTTAAATTCTTTTTTTGAAATTTTAAATATTTCTTTTTCTAATATTTGAATTTTTTTATTAAATTTTATAGATAATGATTTAAGAAAATCTTTGTTTACTTTTATTCCATTTATTTCCATAAATGCCAAAATTTTAATTAGTGGCTTTTCAAAAATTTCATAAATAGAAGTAAGCTTTTCATTTTTTAGGCTTTGGGTAAAAATTTTATACAATCTATAAGTAATGTCAGCATCTTCAGCTGCATAGTTTTTTGCACTATTTATTTCAACTTCACTAAAATTGATTTGTTTTTTTCCACTTCCAACCAACTCTTTAAATGAAATTGTTTTATGGTTTAAATGTATTTCAGAAAGAGTATCCATATTGTGTCTATTTTTTCCCGCATCTAAAACATATGACATTAACATTGTGTCTTCCATTGAATTCATCTCTATACCTCTGCGATATAAAACAATAAAATCGAATTTTATATTTTGACCAATTTTTTTTATACTTTTATCTTCTAAAACTGGTTTAAGTTTGTTAATTATATTTTTTTCGTTTAAATTTTTTCCTGTTTTATGGCCCAATGGAATATAACAAGATTTGCCAATTGCAGTGGATAAAGATATGCCCACTAATTCAGCCTGATGAGGATCTAGTGATGTAGTTTCAGTATCAATTGCAATTTCTCCTTTCTCCTCAGCCTCAGTTAACCAATTAGTAATTTCTTCTTCATTATTGATCAATTCATAATTATTATTATTAATCTTTGAAGATTTATCAGCTGACTTATTTTTAATTTTATTATCAGAAAAACCTGCTTCTCCATAAAAAGAGATCACTGAACTTAATAATCTATTAAATTCCATTTCTCTCATAAAAGAATAAAGCTTATTTTTATCAATATTTTTAAGTTTGAATTCTTCAATTTTATTTTTTACTGGAACATCCTTTTTTAAGGTGACAAGTTTTTTACTTATTATTGCTTTTTCTTTATTTTCAATAATAGTTTCTCTTCTTTTGTTTTGTTTTATTTCTTTTGCTTTGCTTAATAAGTTCTCAAGATTATCATATTTATTTATCAATTCTGCAGCAGTTTTTACTCCTATTCCAGGAACACCTGGAACATTATCACTTGAATCCCCAGCAAGAGCTTGCACATCTATAATTTTTTCTGGAGCAACTCCAAATTTTTTGTCGATATCATCTTTGTTTATAAACTTATTTTTCATTGGATCATAGATGCGAACACTTTTTTTATAAAGTTGCATTAAATCTTTGTCAGATGAAACTATGGTTACTTTTGCACCAATTTCTAATATATGCTCAACATAAGTGGCAATTAAATCATCAGCTTCATAATTAATCATTTCTATAGATGGTAAATTAAATGCTTCTACTGATTTTCTAATATATTCGAATTGAGGAATGAGATCATCTGGCGCATCTGACCTATTAGCTTTGTAATCAGAAAAAATTTCATTTCTAAAATTTTTTCTGGCTGAGTCAAAGATAACTGCAAAATGTGTAGGTTTATCTTTGTTTTCATTTGATTTTGAGTCCTCAAGAAGTTTAAATAACATATTGCAAAAACCATTAACTGCTCCTGTAGGCATTCCATCACTTTTTCTGCTTAGTGGAGGTAGTGCGTAGTAAGCTCTGAATATATATCCCGAACCATCGATAAGGTAAAAATGATCAGTTTTTTTTATTTTATCCATATAAATAATGTTATCCTAATTTGAGTGAATGTTGTAAAGGTATCAGTCAATATGGATAAAGAAAATGTATTAAATATAAAAAACTTAAATAAAATTTATTCCAAAAAAAGATCTTCTACAGTTGAATCAATACATGCACTAAAAGATTTAAACTTAGAAGTGAAACAAGGAGAAATTTTTGGTTTATTAGGCCCAAATGGCGCAGGAAAAAGTACTTTTATAAATATACTTGGAGGATCAACATTTAAAACATCTGGAAGTGTAAACGTGTGGGGTTTTGATTTGGATAAAAATCCGAGACAAGTAAAGGCATCTATCGGTATTGTTCCACAAGAAGTGAATATTGATCCATTTTTCAATCCAAAACAACTACTTGAATTGCAGGCTGGATTATATGGAGTGAAAAAAAAAGAAAGAATAACTGATACTATATTAAATTTGGTCTCCTTAGATGCACAAGCTAATAGTTATTCAAGAAGTTTATCTGGCGGTATGAAAAGAAGACTTTTAGTTGCAAAAGCGCTAGTACACCAACCACCTATAATTATTCTTGATGAGCCTACTGCAGGTGTAGACGTTGAGCTAAGAAATAGACTTTGGGAAAATGTTAAATCACTTAACAAACAAGGAGTAACAGTAATTTTAACTACTCACTATTTATATGAAGCAGAAGAAATGTGTGATCGAATTGCCATTATAAATAATGGAAGTCTAGTGGCACTGGATAGTACTGAAAATTTATTGAAAAGAATTAAGACCAAAATAGTAAAATTCACGCTAGATAAAAAAATTGAAATTAAAAATGATTCACTGACTTCACTTAAATTGATTAATTATGATGAAAACATATTAACTATTTCTTATGAAAAAAGTAAAATAAATATTAATGAAGTTATATCATTCATAAATATGAAAAAAGCAAATATTATAGATATGTCAACTGATGATGGCAAACTAGAAGATGTATTTATAAGACTAACAAATTCCTAGTAATTAATTAAAATTAATAGTAAAGATTAATAATGGAAAATATTAAATCATTTCAAAGTCAAAAAGTTATAAAGTTTCTAACTATTATATTCCTAGGTAGTATCTTACTTACAGCATCAGCAAAATTTAAAATACCTTTTTATCCAGTCCCGATGACAATGCAAACATTTGTTGTGCTATTTTTTGGTTTAGCTTTTGGATATAAAATTGGTTTATCAATAGTTGGATTATATTTGATAGAGGGAATTTTAGGCCTGCCTGTATTTTCTAATTCACCAGAAAGAGGGGTTGGCTTGATTTATTTTACAGGTCCAACTATGGGGTATCTTATTGGTTTTTTATTTGCAGTTTTTTTATCAGGTTATTTAGATTTAAAAAAAAATATATTTATAATATTTTTTAAATTACTTTTATCTGTATCTGTAATTTATATTTTAGGTTTAATTTGGTTGGGTATTTTAATTGGTTGGGATAAACCAATTCTTGAGCTAGGAGCTATTCCATTTTTACCAGCTGAACTTTTGAAAATTCTAATACTAACTCTTTTAACAAAAAAAATTATTAAGCTTAGATCTTTTATTTAGGAGATCTTTTGGAAAGTATCCTTTGAAGGGTTCTTCTGTGCATTTTTAATCTTCTAGCAGTTTCTGATACATTTCTATTACATAGCTCAAAAACTCGATGAATATGTTCCCACTTAACTCTATCAGCAGACATTGGGTTTTCTGGTGGAGCTGGTTTTTTGTTTGGGTTTGCTAAAAGTGCTTTTTCTACATCATCCGCATCTGCTGGTTTTGCCAAATAATCAATTGCTCCCTCTTTAATAGCAGCAACAGCAGTTGAGATATTTCCATATCCGGTTAGCATTATTATCCTGCTGTCTGGATTTGTATCTTGGATTTGTTTTACAACTTCTAATCCATTTCCATCTTCTAGTCTTAAGTCTACTACTGCAAAAGCTGGTTTTTTTGATTTAACTGCTTCAATACCTAATTTTACACTTTGAGCTTGTGATACTTCAAATCCCTTTTTTTCCATTGCTCTCGACAGCCTTTCTCTAAAAGGGTTATCGTCATCAACAATAAGCAAAGATTTATTAGAAAAATCGCTTATTTTTTTTAGATTGTCAGTTGTATTCATAGAAACCTATATGGTAATTATAATTAGTTTTACAACTGCTACAATCTGTATTATTTGCTTTACATTAAAGCATAATTCACTAAAAGTCGCATTTATACAAAATTTGCATAACTATTATGCAAATTTTTTTTATTAAGTTTTTTTTGGAGCTTAAATGGAAAAATTTAAATCAGTTGAAGATTTAATAAATCAGCTGAAACCAAATAACCCGGTATACTGCATTAGAAAGCAGACTATAAATGTTGCTTCTAAGTTCTTTCAAAAAAAATTCCCAGGAAAGATTTTATACGCAGTAAAAACTAATCCACATCCAGAAGTACTAAAAACGGTTCTAGAAAGTGGAATACAGAATTTTGATGTAGCTTCCATTAATGAGATTAAGGCTATAAAAAACATAAGTCCTAATGCTAATTGTTCTTATATGCATACTGTAAAGAGTAGAGAAAATATTAGAGAGGCGTACTTTAATTATGGTATTAAAACATTTTCTCTAGATACAAAAGATGAATTAATCAAAATAATAGAAAGTACAGATAATGCTAAAGATTTAGAATTATTTGTTCGTGTTGCAGTTTCTAACGAACATGCTGAGATCGATTTGTCAAAAAAATTTGGAGCGTCTATATCTGAAGCAATTGGACTTTATAGATTAACAAAACAGTATTCAAAAAGAATTGGCCTTAGTTTTCATGTGGGTTCACAGTGCATGCATCCAATATCATATTCAAAAGGAATTTCAGAAATAGGAAAAATAATTAAAAAAACAAAAATAGTACCTGATTGTATAAATGTTGGAGGAGGTTTTCCAACTATTTACCCTGATTTAATTCCGCAATCACTCGATAATTATTTTAAGGAAATAAAAGAAGGTTTAAAAAATCTTAAATTAAATAAAAATCCAGAAATAATTTGCGAACCAGGTAGAGCAATTGTTGCTGAAAGTGGCTCAACCATAGTAAAGGTAATTTTAAGGAAAAAACAAAAGCTATTTATAAATGATGGAACGTATGGAACTCTGTTTGACGCTGGAGTTCCAAATATTGTCTATCCATCTAAAAAAATTGTCAATGGAAGATTATCTTCAAAAAAATTAACATCTTTTGATTTCTATGGACCAACTTGTGATAGTATAGATTATATGAAAGGTCCTTTTATATTGCCGAACAATATTAAAGAAAATGATTACATAGAATTAGGTCAACTTGGAGCTTATGGTCTTACTTTTAGAACTGAATTTAATGGATTTTATTCCAACGAAATTTATGAAGTTGAGGACGACCCAATAATGTCGATGTACGACAAAAAAATAGCAAAAGAGTTTCTTGTTGCTTAAATGTCAGAAAACAAAAATTTTTCCAATAACAGAAAAAAAGACCTGTTAAGTCAAGAAGTTGAGCATATAGATATAACGAAGTTTGATTCAAGAGAATTAATTTCCTCAATGAAAAAAATGTCTTTTGTTTCAAGAGAAACAGCTAATGCCGCTAATATTTACAATGAAATGCTAGAAGATAAAGATTGTACAATTTTTTTAACTTTAGCAGGATCAACTTCTGCAGCAGGATGTATGCATATTTATAGAGATTTGGTTAAATACAATATGGTTGATGCAATAGTTGC
>CEVR01054729.1_pt1 | contig 18080 bp, 13 predicted proteins | sample 356541 | NCBI WGS metagenome assembly CEVR01 (sample SAMEA2623734, study PRJEB7988) | marine metagenome | isolation source: saline water (ENVO:00002010), including
TTTGAAGTAATGCACGAGCGTAATGCTCACAACTTCCCACTCGACTTGGCATCAGCTGAGTCTACAAACGTAGCACTTACAGCACCACAAATAGGATAACTCCTACGTCCGTTCATCGCTTTATGCGACGCATGTAATCAAGTCATGGAACGGGGGCTTGGTATCGGAGGAAACTATGACAGTAACTTACGTTTACCGTGGTGTTACATATACTAAAACTGTAAAGTAATGGCACATCAAAGCTCGGTTATGAGAGCTTCTGTAACTCGGTATGAACCCGAGCCAGAAGTTAAACCGGAAAACAAAACTGAAGAAAAGAAAGAAGATGCTCAACTAGAGATCCCTTCTTACTAACAGCGTGGGGAGCACCTCAGAGTCGGACTCCCCCGCCCTTGGCTTACAGCCTCTACGGAGATACCTTGAGCCGTCTAGACGGTGTGGATAGACACACAAAAAATTAGGCCGAAAAATTCTGTACAGGAAAGCAATATAAACTTTAACCTTAATCATGGCACAACAGAATAGCACTCTGACCACGGCTCTTACACGCCCGGGTCAGGCTAATAGTACAGGTGACGCAAGAGCACTTTACTTAAAGCTGTTCAGTGGCGAGATGTTCAAAGGCTTCCAGCACAATGCGATTGCTAGAGACCTTGTAATGAAGAGAACCTTAAAGAATGGAAAATCATTACAATTCATCTACACTGGACACACAAAAGCCGAGTATCATACACCCGGCAACAGCATACTAGGTAACACCGATGGTGCACCACCAGTAGCTGAGAAGACAATCACAGTTGATGACCTACTCATCTCCAGTGCATTTGTTTACGAGCTCGATGAAACATTGGCTCACTACGAATTAAGAGGAGAGATTTCCAAGAAAATTGGATATGCTCTTGCTCAGAAGTACGACAGACTCATCTTTAGAGCGATTGCTCGAGGTGCTAGAGCTGCTTCTCCTATCACAAAGACTAATTTTGTCGAGCCCGGCGGTACACAGATCCGTGTAGGTACAACTACAAACGCATCTGACGCTTACAGCTCTTCAGCTCTAGTCAACGCTTTCTACGATGCAGCTGCTGCACTAGATGAGAAAGGTGTTTCTACTGATGGTAGAGTTGGTGTACTTAACCCAAGACAATACTACGAACTTATACAAGCTGTAGGTTCTAACGGACTTGTCAACAGAGACACACAAGGTACAGCATTACAGTCTGGTAATGGTATCATTGAAATTGCAGGCATCAAGATCTACAAGTCAATGAACATCCCATTCTTCAGTCAGTATGGTACTAAGTATGGAACTGGATCTGCAACTAACCCCGGCGTAACAGACCCCGGAAATACAGGATCATTCGTATCAGAAGCTGTAGAAGATGCTGCTGCTGACGTAACCGGAATCAACAATGAGTACGGTGAAGAGACTGAATTTGCAAACAGTTGTGGACTTATCTTCCAGAAGGAAGCTGCTGGTGTTGTAGAAGCTATCGGACCACAAGTTCAGATAACTTCAGGCGACGTTAGTGTAGTTTACCAAGGCGACGTAATCTTAGGAAGACTTGCCATGGGTGCAGACTACCTCAACCCTGCCGCTGCTGTCGAGCTATTCGCTGGAACAGCTACAAAACCATCTGGTTTCTAATTTATTTTTTTATACGGGGAGTGTATTCTCCCCCTTTTTTATTATGCCTTTTCCAACCACAAACGCTAAACAAGAGCTACCAGCTATCAACCAAATATTAACATCATGTGGTCAGGCTCCTGTAACTACACTAGACCAAACCAACCCGGAAGTTGCGATTGCCTATGATACACTGTTACAGGTGTCACGAGAGGTACAATCCGAAGGATGGACTTTCAACAGAGAGTATCATTACACTGATATCACACCTGATGTTAATAAAGAAATACTTATACCTAATAATATTATACAGATTAAACTCTCAGAGGACTCACAAAACACTTCTCACGATGGGATTAGAAGATCAGGTAAGTTGTATGATAGACAGAATCATACATACCAGTGGGACTATAGTCCTGAGTTTGATATAATCTGGTATTTTGATTGGATTGATTTACCAGACCCAATACAAACCTATATTACAGCCAGAGCAGCAACACTTGTATCTGGTAAGATAGTAGGAGACGACGATCAGTACGCTCGTCTACAACAGCAAGAAGCACTTGCTAGATCATCAGCTATGGAGTACGAAACAAGTCAAGGACAGTTTACTATGTTTGGACATCCTCAAGGACAGCAGAACTACTATCAAAGCTATCAACCATTTCATGCTTTACAACGATAATGCCTTCAGTCACACAAAGAGTTGACAGCTATCTAGGTGGTGTATCTAGACAATCAGATGATAAAAAACTTCCCGGTCAAGTAGAAGAATGTCTTAACGGATACCCTGACCCAACCTTTGGTCTGACTAAAAGACCGGGATTTAAATGGATTGCTAACCTCGGTAGTGGCACTACATACGACAACTCAAAATGGTTCTACATTAATAGAACTGCAACAGAAAAATATATAGGATGTATTACACCAGCATCAGGAGGCTCTACAGGAGCTATCTATATCTGGAATATACTAACAGGCTCACCAGCTAACGTAACTTATGGTACAGGAGCTCAGGCTTACCTTTCAGCAGCTTCACGTACAGATTATGATGTGCTGACAGTACAAGATACAACTATTATAACTAACCGAACAACACAAGTACAGGTTACTTCTCCACCAAGTGGTGCAAATCAATTCGTTGCTAACTCACAAGCGACTATTAAATTAGTAGGCGAAGTATCAAACGTACCTTATGAATTAAAAGTTAACTCAACAAGTGTAAACGTTACTTATACAGCTAGTAGCACAGACAGATACTCAACAGTACTAACTGCATTAGAAAATGCTATCAATGGCTTAGGTCAAGGATATACTATAGTACAAACTGCCGATAGTTTACATCTAAGCCGTTCAACAGCATTTACTCTTACAGGTACTGGTGGTGTAATTGGCAACAGACTTACAATCTTTCAAGATCAGGTTTCTTCATTAGTTGAGTTACCGAATGAAAGTAAGAATGGTCACGTAGTAAAAATACTTAGTTCTGGTGCTACAGCCGCTGCATATTATATGAAGTATACTGCTGACAATGGTACATCTGGTCCCGGATTTTGGTCAGAAACTGTAGCTCCAGATGTATCTACTGGACTGGTAGATACTACGATGCCACATGAGTTACTTAACCCAACTCCAAATAACTTTGTATTTCAAACTATAACCTATAAAGATAGAGTTGTAGGCGATGACGAGACTAATAAACATCCATCTTTTAATGGTAGTACTATACAGCAAGCTTTCTTTCATAATAACCGACTAGGATTTCTTTCTGGTGATGCTGTTATATTAAGTCAGTCAGCTCAGTTTTTTAACTTTTATCATACAACTGCACAAACAGTTACAGATGCAGACCCGATTGACCTTATAGCATCTACTATACGACCAGCTGCACTACACAGTATTATACCTACTACTCAAGGTTTAGTTTTATTTAGTGCTAATCAACAGTTCTTGATGTCATCTACTCAAGGTAACTTAACACCAGCTAGTGCTAACATACGTGCTATATCTAACTACGAAGTAGATACAGAAATAGACCCAGTTGACATGGGTGTAACACTTAATTTTATTAGTAAGACACCTAGTTACACTAGGGTTTTTGCGATGATAACACGTGGTGAAAACGAAAACCCAACAGTATTAGACATAGGTAGAGTAGTAAATGAGTGGGTTCCAGCTACAATCGATACACTTATAGCAAGTCCACAAAACCAATTCATTGCATTTTCCGGACAGAGTTCTAAGTACATATACTTCTTTAGAACTTATAATGATGGAGAAAAAAATGTAGTACAAGCATGGTTTAACTGGGAAGCTCCCGGTACTGTACAAGCTATTGCAGCTGACTCTGATGAATTTTTTGCTGTAACTAAACAAGGTACTCAATATACACTAAGTAAAGCAAGTCTGAGCCAAAGTCCAGAAGATGCTATTATTGTTAATAATGATGGTAAGAAAATTAATCCTTGTATAGATTTATATACTACAGCTAGCTCTGTGACTTATGATGCTACAAATGACTTTAGTAAATGTTTCTTACCTTATGATGATATTTCATATCTTAGTCCAGTACTTATTATTAAAGGTTCTACAGCCACCGGTAACTTTATTGAATCTGGATTTGTAATCTCACCAGAACGTGACGTAGAGTCAGGAAACCCATACTTTAAAGTTCCCGGAAAAGATTTGACTTCTGTAGCTAGTGATGTTATAGTCGGATTCAAATATGATTTTGATATTATATTACCAAAAACTTATTTTAAATTAGATCAAGAAGGTAAAAAATCTGATTTTACTGCTAATCTTACGATAGCTCGTATGAAGTTTGCAGTAGGATTATCAGGTGTTATGGGGTTTAAATTAAAATCTAGAGGTGTAGGTCAAGGTCAAAGAGAATATACAGGTGATGGTACTACCACAGAGTTTTCTTGGATTGACGCTGATCTTAGTTATATAGATGATAACCAGATAAAAGTCAGACTTAATAACGTAGAAACTACCGCATTTACAGTTGACAGAACTGGTAACGCACCTAAAGTTATACTTAATTCTGCACCAGCAGCTGGAGTTAACATAGTAATATTTCTTGATGAGTGGTACAATCTTAATCCTGTAGTGAAAGCTGACCAGTACCTAGCAAACGATATACCGTTATCTGAGCAGTCAGTATTTACACTACCTATACATCAGAAATCAGATAACTTTACACTAAGATTATTTAATGACACTCCGTTCCCAGTATCTCTTAACTCAATGATGTGGGAAGGTATTTACTCACCAAGATTTTATAGGAGAATATAAACATGATGATGAATCAGTTTGACGTTCCTATGTCAGATGCTGATATTAATATGACGTCAAACCCTGCAAGGGCTATGCTTGATGAAAAGCTAGCTACTACAGGAGAAAGTAACGGTTGGTTTTGGACAGCTTTAGGTATTGGAGCTAGTATTTACGGATCTAGCAAACAAGCAAGTGCTGCAAGAAGCGAAGCTGAGGCTAGAAACCAAGCTATAGAAAGGCAGTATGAATATGATATGGAGTTGTATGACATGAAGAAACAACAACTCCAAGCAAATCAAGACTTCAAGATAGAAGAGATACAGAATGCTGCAAGACAGGAAGGTCAAATAGCTGCTTTTAAAGACGCATCTAATTTACGACAGTATAATTATAACTTACAGATTCGTAATGCACAGCAAGAAACAAATGAGAAAATGTTTCAAAAGTCTGAAAAGATTTACGAAAACCAGTTAAGTATGAATGCACTGCAAGAGAAAGCAGCTTATGATGATGAACTAAGAAAACTAGACGAAATAAAAGCTGAGTCTATATTTGACCAAGAAGAAGCATATATTGACTCAATCGAAGCTGAAGGTAAGCTACGAGCAAGAGGAGTGGTAGGTCGATCTGCTGACAAACTTGCACAAGCTGCTGCCTTTAAAACTGGCAAACAATTAACTATGCTGAATTTGTCTGTAGATAATGCTGAAGCAGCAGCAGTTTCTGTTTTATCACAGATATCTAGAGACAAAACTGTAGCAGACTTAAATGCTTTTGCTGCAAAAATGTTAGACCCCGGTGAATTACCGATGCCAGTGCAGCCACTTAAAACACCAATGGCTACATTTATATATCCAAGACCATTACAAGATTTTGACTTTGGACCAGAGCCAGTCAAAGGAGCACAATACTCAGCAGCATCTGCAACAGCTGGTATATGGGGTAATGCAATAGCAGGTATAGCAGGTCAGATAGGTAATTACTACGCAAATCAAAGTCAACAGTTTAGATAATAACAATGGCAAAGAACTATAAGAAGTACGCTTCTGGGGGACGATTTAACGCATCAAACATATCCCGAGCTGGGATACAGCAGATGCAAAATCAGTCCCAAATAGTAACAAATGCTCTTCAAAGACAAGCTAATCAACAAAAAGCTGCCGATAATTTATACATTAAAGACCTCGGGGGTAAACTTAAAAGAGAAGCACAAAACAGAGCAGACATACAAGACTTAGAAAACAAAGTACTACAAAGGCAACAAGAAGCTACGGCTTTGCGTGGTCAAAGAGAAGTTGAACGGCTTAGAAGTCAAGCAGATCAGTACCGTGATCGGGCACAGATGATTGGGCAACTTGCTCCAAAGTTAAGCAAAAGCTTGATTGGACTAGCTCAAAATGTTACAGAATATGCTGATATACAATCTGCTGAAGCTGAGTATCGAGAGATGCAAGCTGATGGACGCTTAGATACTTTAGTAGATTTTTGGAACTCAACTGATAATTTAGAACAGCAGGCAAGAGAAGACTTAGTACAAAAACGTGTACAAGCAATCGTAACAAACGATCGGACAACATTTGATTATTTATCAGCTGTTGGTCGTAATAATAGCAAACACTTACAAAGAAAAATATTTGAAAATCTCAAAACTAACTTTCCTAGTATTGAGAATGATTATTTAAACTTTGTTAGAGATGAAGCTGGTATAAAACTTGGTAATAATATCAAAGAACTATACTCATTTAGAGCTCATGAGTTTTTAAGACAGTATGGTATCAGCCCTAAGTCTCCTACTGGAATTAAAGTTATACAACTATTTGATTCTAAAGCTGCTGTCAAAGAATATCAATTTAAGCTAGAAAGAGATAAATTAAACGGAGAACAAGACGAGAAAAATAATACTGACAACTTACGTAATGTTTGGAATCAACCACTTGGTAATAATTATACCAGTGACAATCAGTATCAAGATGCTCAGACCTTTGTTAAAAATATTCTCGTAGATAAGATGGGTACTCCCGGTGTTACCAGAAGTGGTACATTAGCACCAAGTACAACAATTAATCCATTACCATCTTTTAGAGAGTGGGCTAAAGCACAAGCTTTTTCTCCTCGTTATCGTACTAATCCTGATTTATTTAGACGAGAAGTGTTAGGTATAGCTAACGGTCAAAATGGTTATATATTACCTACGACTCGAGGTAATGAAAAAGGTATACCAATCTTTGATAAGCTTGAGTATCTCGAAGCTGAGATGATGAAAGACTATGCTGACGTTACAAAGGAGTTAAATAAAGCAGATCAAGTTGTCCAAAAAGCTAAAGAAGCTGGCAAAGTAAAAGAAGCTCAAGCACATGTAAATAGTGACAGATATGATGAAGACTTTACTCAAATTTATAGAGACATAGAAGCTACTGAAAGCACGGCTGCTAAGAAAGTATATTATAATCATATTCAGTTTCATTCAGCTGACGGCTTAAGTCAGAATACAGTAGATCATGTTTTAAAGGCTGCACAGCAAGCTGACTTTTCTCAGTTTATATTTAGATATAATAAGTTAAGTAAAGAAGACAAAGAAGGTGCAGTTTTACTACCCTTTAAAAAAACTCTAGACTCTCTTGAGCAGGTAGCAGGCAGCTACGATGCGATTGAAACAAAAGTAAAACAAGATATAAAATCTAAAATTACTGCTGCTGTTAAAGAAAACATGATAGACCAGACTCGTCATGATACAGCGTCACAAGCGGAGGAAGCAGCAGAATTATGGTTTTATAACAAGTATAGAGCTAATAGTGAAATTGAAGATCCTAATCAGCGTTACATTACCACACTTGAACAGCTTGAAAAACAACTTGGTTTAGATGAAGCACCTCAAGATGGTATTGTAGGTAAAGGTTTATTTAGAAACAGACCCGGTACAACTGGTGAAAATAAAACTGTATTTATAATGTTTAGTGATGCTGATGCTAAAGGTGATACTATAGGAGAAAAGATAATAGATTCAGAAATCCAAAAAGGTACAAGTGTAAAAAATCTACTAGCCAGAAAAGATCTTGTATCAAATGGAGAGACTAGATTATTAGCAGAAGCCGCTATACGAGGTACTGATAATATAGTTTTACCTAAAAATTTACAATACGTACTTAATAATTATTATCCTAAAGGCACAAACGCACATCACATAGTAAATCAGTTTTTAGCATTACAAAAGTATAAAATTAACATGCCAGCTAGTGCTCATGATTTTGCAGAATATGTGTCTGGAGGATCAGTAAAGTATAATAACATGGCAGCTGCATTAATTAAAGAGTATTTTGAAACTAACGCATATTTTAACTTTAGACCTATACCCAAAGGCCAAGCCCCCAAACCAAAACCATCTTGGATGACATTAGCAAATCCGATATATCAAGATTTATTAAGGAGACAATACCCAGAATATTATAATGAATGAAGAAGAACAACTACTTGCAGATGCAAGAGACATGGAAGAAGAGGATCAAACTTTACCAGAAAGTGAATTAAGTATTACTGATTCTATTCCAACTAACGCAAAACAGTTATATCCATCTGCATTTGGTGCTTCATACGGTAACAGTACTGTCGACCTTAGTAACAAAGCTAATAATGACAAGATGCTAGAAGAGTATGATAACTGGTGGCGAATGCAAAATGGTGAAGAGAAAGACGAAGTAGGTGAGAAGTTTCATCAAAAATACTACAATATGAGTCTAGAAGAAAAGAAAGCTGCTCAACAGCAAGCTATCGACGATGACCCATACTATAATCCTGTTAAAAGATTAAAAAGTGTATTTCAAGGTCTATCCATTCCCGGTTTATCATATGCTGATTTTGCAAACGATGCTCTTGGTACGATTGTACCGGGGTATAACAGACTAGATGAGAAGTGGGATAAAGCTACACAGCTTGATAATCCTACACATCAAAAGCTACGTAGTATACTCTCTGTTGTATTACCATCTATACATGCTGGTGGTAAGATACAAGGAGCTGCAAATGCTTTTAATGTAGGTAAACCATGGTATCAGAGACTTACTAATACAATAGTTTCACAAGGATTAGGAGACGCAGCTATCGTAGGTCTTAGTGATGTTGGCGAAGAGAATAACGTTGCTGAAGCACTTGCTGATAGTGTACCCGGTTTATTCGGACCAAAGGGTAGAATACCTTTACCAGAGTGGATAGTTACAAAAGATAGTGATAGCCCTGCTGTAAGAAAAAGAAAGAACATGTTAGAGGCAGCACCTTTTGCTGTCTTCGGTACAATCATTGGAGCTGGTATAGATAAACTAGCTGGCAGAAGAATGCTAGACTGGATGGAGCCACTTGATGATACAGCTGCTCAATACAAACAAACACAACTTGAGTTAGGCGGTGACAACGATAAACTTATAGAGTTACAAGAAATCAGAACACAGCTATCTCTTGGTAGTAAAAACTTAAGTAGACAAAACGAGAACATTCTAATCAATAGACAGATCGAGTTAGAAAACGAGTTAGGTATTATTGATAATATGGATGATGCTTCTCGTATTGCTGACAATAGTGCGGCAAGAGAATCACAAGAAGCTGCAATACGTAAGATCGAGAATCCAGAGCAGTTAGAACTGTTTGATGGTTTTGACGGTGACATAAACCCCGGCATACTAGATGACGCTTCTACGACTAGGCAGACGCCTCCTCCGGGCAATGTAGCACGAAACATGGCTGATACTACAGCTATCAAAAACGGAGTCTCTGAGGGCGATCCAGCACCTCTTATAACAGAGTCTATGAGACGTAAAGGACTGATGGTAGGTCCGGGGTCTCGTGGTGCTGTGATGGGTGTTGCAGAAGAAGCAAGAGAAGCTGGTAGATTTAATGCTCTTGTAGATGGTTTTAGATTTAGTGCAAAAGAGATGAGTGCAGCTGCATGGGGTATCTATAATGATATTATAGCAGCTGGATCAATAGATGAGGTTAGAGAACTTTTCTTAGCTGACAGAGATGTCAAGAACTTACTTATGGGTAAGTTAAAGGTTGAAGTTATCAACGAAGAGCAGGCAAGAGCAGCAGCATTTGCTATGCGTGATTTGATTGATAAATTTTTAGGTAGAGATGTAACAGCATCATCTGCAAGAGTTATGGATACATTAGGTAGAGAAGCTAACACAATGGCAGAAGCTCTACAAGAAATGCAACCATACGTAGATGAAGAACACGTAATGGATCTGATTATCGATAAGTTAGAATTTCTTATGGATGAGTATGCTTTGAATAAGTATATATCTGGTTGGAGTTTACGTAACAAAAACTGGTTTGACCAAATACCTCCTCAAAACGTCACAGAAGCTCTTGCCACTTTAACAGAAGAGTTTACAACAGCTGAGAATGCAATACATGCAAAAAATCTTAAGTTTAGTAAACTACTTAAAAAGCTAAAGAAAGAGAATCCTATGTATTTAAGACCGTTGATGGATGCGTTTGCACACTCAAACGGTGACGTAGATACTATAGCAAAATTACACGCATGGGCAGCAGATCAGATTACACCGTTAGGTATGTTAAAAAGTCCTGATCCTAAACAATTAAACTTGTTTGCTAAAAGTGCATGGAGTGTTGTATATAATAATGTATTATCTGGATTATCTGCTCTGAGAGCTAGTGTTGGTAATGGAACACAGCTAATACTTAGACCTATGACCGCAGTGCTTGGTCATGGATTTTATGGTATGGCAGACGACTTTGCTGGATTGAAGCGTACTTTTTACTACAATGGTGCAGTCTTTGAGACTAACCGTAGAGCTTTGTCAGATGCGTTTACTATGATGAAGAAAGCTCATAAAGATCCTGACATGATGGTTAAAGCATATCGTAAAGACTTTGTGTTTAAAAGCGATAGAGCTTGGGATATCATGGAAGATATGCGTAAAGTATATGAAGCTGAAGGTAACTATGGTAGAATGTTACAACTAGATACAGCTGTTCGTTTGAAACAGTTAGGTCAGTTTAAGTGGATGAGATATGGTATGACAGGAATGGTATTTCCTGATGTATTTACGTCGACTCATTTAGCACACTATCTATCACGTACCAGAGCTTACGATGATGTCTTTAGTGACAAAGGTTTTGCTGATTGGACAGAGATAATGAAAGCTGAGAAGATTCATTATAAGTCAATGTTTGACGATAATGGTCTTATTAAAGATCAAGTACTACGAGCTACTGCTGGAGAAGTACAACTTAACTTAGATGATGGTTTAGCACGTTGGATTAACCAAGGTACTACTGCATACCCTTTTGTTAAGTTCTTAATGATGTTCCCACGTACAAGTAGTAACTATATCAAAGCTGCATCTTCGTGGACTCCTATCACTCTAATACCCGGAATCAATAAATATAGTAAAACTCTATATGCAAAAACAGATGATGACATCGCTGCTGCTTTACTAGAGCATGGCGTTGACATGGCTAAGACTCCTAATGCTCGAGTTATATGGGAAAACCTAAGAGCTGAGTATACAGGTAGAATGGCATTTAGTAGCATGTTAGTTGGCTCACTATGGCAATATGCTATGGGTGGTAACATACGTGGTAACGGACATTATAATGCGTCACGTAGAAACAAGGAACGTAACCAAATGGGTTATGAACCTAAGACTGTAAGAATAGGTAATTCTTGGGTAAGCTATGAAGGTATTATAGGTGTTGAGCATGTGCTAGCACCTCTAGGTGATATGGCATACTATGCTAGAGATTTAGATGAATCATACCTAGAAAACTTTATGTCTAAATTGACATGGACTGTAGCTGCTACATTTTTAAATCAAACACCTTTACAAGGTTTAGAACCACTTATATCAGTTACTAACGGTGACTTAACAGGTTGGAGTAGACTTACTGCGAATACACTTAGATCTTTCTTACCATTATCTGGTGGAGCTGGTGTATTAAGTAATGCTATTACATCATCACAGAAAGATATTGAAGCAGAAGTTATTTCTGTTGTTAAAAATAGACTACCCGGATTCTCAAGTACACTTCCAGAACAGATAGATATATGGACAGGTCAGCCACTTAACGATGTCGACAATCCATTTTTAAGAATGCTTAATGCCGTCAGTCCTGTACAAGTAAGTGGTACAAGAGAGCCTTGGAGAGTATGGTTACAAGAAACTGGCTGGAACGGACTGTCAATGTTAAAGAAAGATTCTACAGGATCTTACGAATATACACCAGCAGAACGTGAGCTTATTAATAAATATATTGGTGAGCAACAAATGTATTTACAGCTAGACCGTATTATTAAGAATCCAAGATACCAAAAAGAAATCGAACAACTTAAATTATATCGTCAAAATAACTCTGACTTTAGTGAAGAGCGTGTTAAATTACATACAGAAAAATTACCTGTATTTAAAGAAATCAATAACATTGTTAGAAATGCTCAGAAAATAGCAGAGCTTAGATTATTACGAGAAAGACCTGACATCGAATCAGTTATACTAAATCAGCAAAGAGCTAATGAAAGTATGAAAGAAGGTGATGTACAGGGTGCAATAAGAGCACAAAACCGAAACCAAGCCACTCAAAATTTAATTAACATGAGGAAGTAACCACAATGAGTGCTGTTACAGAAAACAACTATACAAGTAATGGTTCACAAACCAATTACAATTTTACATTTCCATATCTTAAGACATCGGACGTTAAAGTAAGTCTCGATGGGGTCGAAACAACTAACTTTACGTTTGTTAATGCTACGACCATACAATTGAATAACGGGGCTACACCACCAGTAGCGACAGCTCCAGCTAATGGAGTTAAAATCAGAATACTCAGAGAAACTACAGTTGATAACTTAGCAGCAACATTTTATGCAGGCTCGGCGATTAAATCAGAAGATCTAAACGAAAACTTTACGCAAAACTTACATGTTACACAAGAGGTAAACCAGAGGTATCTTCCAACTACTGGAGGTACTTTTACTGGTCCTTTAAATCTTGGAAACAATAGAATTACTGATGTAGGTAATCCTGTCAACGCTAACGATGCAGTTAACAAAGCTACATTAGATTCTACTATTGAAACAGATGTATTAGCTGGTACTGATTTATCAAAGACTGCTAGTAATGGTCAGGTAACTATCAATCATGATGTTACTGGTGCAAACACAACCATCAATAACAGCAATGGTAACGTTATCCAAGATCTAACTATATCAGCTCAGGGTCACGTTACGTCAGCTGGCTCTGTTGACTTAGATGGTAGATACTATACAGAAACTGAGCTAGATGCTGGTGCTCTTGACTCACTATACTTTAGACAAGACAGCAGTGAAACTATAACAAGCGGAGTTTCATGGTCTGCTGGTGATACTCATGTAGCTACTACAGCTGCTATTGATGCACGTATCATTGACTTAGTTGATGAGGTTGGTGGTTTTGATATCGTCAACGATGAACAAAGTTTTCCTAATACAAACCCCGGTGGAACTACAGGACAAGCAGCTGTTTTAAGTATCAAAGCAGCTAGTACAAACTTAGTTCCAAGCGGTACAACAGTTACTATAACTAATGGTAACTTAGCTAATAATGCAAATATTACGATTACTGGTGTACCTAGTACAATCGCTCAAGGATTTGGATTCTTAGTAGAATCTACCAGTACATTACATACATATACATTTCATAGATTAGTACCAAAGGCAACAGAGGTTACTACAGTTGCAAGTAACGCAACAGCTATAGCAAATGTTGGAAATAATATCACTGCAATAAATACTGCTAACACTAACTCAGCTAGTATACACACAGTTGCTGGAAGCATAACTAACGTAAATAATGTTGGAAACAATATAGCAAACGTTAATACAGTTGCAACTAATTTAACTGACGTCAGTGCTTTTGCTGACGTATATCGAATTGCTTCTAGTGATCCAACAGCGAGAGCTGACGGTTCAAGTTTACAAGAAGGTGACTTATATTTCAATACTACTTCAGACGAACTTAAAGTTTATAATGGTGGTTCTTGGCAAGGTGGAGTTACAGCCACAGGTAACTTAGCTGGTCTTGGAAGTAATACATTTACAGGTAATCAAATTATTAATGGAGCAGTAACCGCTACATCTTTTACAGGAAACGGAGCAAACTTAACTAATTTACCTGTAGATTTAACTAATTTAGACGCAGCTAATTTATCTTCAGGTTTAATTCCAGACGCAAGATTTGGCACAATACCAGATGCTGCATTTCCAGCAACTTTACCAGCAGCTAGTGGAGCAAATTTAACCTCTTTACCAGCTGCCAACTTAACAGGTACTTTACCCGCTATAAGTGGAGCTAATTTAACTAACCTTCCATCAACAGGAGGTTTAACTGGTGGAGGTACTGACGAATTATTTATTGAGTCAGATAATGTAATGGGTACAGACTTTACAACAGGAACAAATAAGAATTACATTAATCTTCTTCCATTATCAGTTAACGCCACATTAACTGTAACAGACGGAAGTTTTATACAGTTCGTATCAGTTTAAGCCTATGTTAAGTAAATTAATTTTCCTTCTGTCCTTGACAGAATTAACAGGCTCTGGTGGTGAACAGTTATTTATAGAAGCAGATAATCAAGTTAATAATAACTTTACTACAACACAAAATAACAATTATCTTGCAATTAGTCCAATTAGTATTACATCTGGTTCTGTTTTAACTGTAACAGATGGATCTATAATCGACTTTTATTAAAAAAATATTATTATGTCAAAATTAAACGTTAACGAATTAGAAGCTAATGGCACTAATAGCAATTTAAAAGTTGTTAGTAAGGGTACTACTGGGGTGTGTGAAGTTACAGGTGCAGATAATAATGCTACTTTACAACTCAACTGTTCTGCTCAAAGTCATGGCGTTAAACTAAAAGCTCCAGCCGATAGTGCTGGTCAAAACTATACACTAGCTCTACCTGATAATCAGATAGCAGCTAATAAACTAATAAAGGTAAAAAGTCTAACTGGAAGTGGAACTACTGCTGAAGGTCAACTTGAGTTTGTTGATACACCGCCTACTGCTTATACAAACTTGGATGCTGCTAATGTAACCTCTGGAGTGTTTCCTACTGCTAGAGTAGGTGGTATTTCAGCTACTGCTGGAGGCGGTCTTAAATTAATAAATAAAACGGTAGTCCCTTCTGGAACTGATACAAATTTCATTACATTTAATGGACTTGAAGACAATGGGCATTACTTAATAATAGGTAAGGACGTAAAATATACCTCTACTATGCAATACCTGAACACTCTATTTTTAGGTGCAGACGGAACTCAGTTAAAAGATGCAGGTACTGCTGGTGGTACTAATAATAAATCTTATATATGCTGGAACAATAGAAGGACAGGTATGAATTACTTTACTGGGGTAAATGGAAGCGAAAATCCTATGTATTTTCAATCCGATAATGTATCTGCTAATATGTATATGAGGATGGAGCTTTTTACAGGTACTGATCGTGTTTATTTTTCATTATTTGGTTATGTTTTAGATTATACCTATCCATATTATTTTTTAGGTAATGCCAATATATATCAACCAACTGCTGGAACAAGAGTACATGGTATACAATTTTCTGGCGGTGGAACTGGAAGTTACAACTTTACCCATCCTACAACGTTCTTACTTTATCAATATATGGATGCCTAATTATGTCAAAAATAAAAATTAATCAGATTGAATCTCTTTCAAGTAATGCAGATTTAGAATTAACACCAAATGGGACTGGTACTGTTGAGATAAAAAGTGATGATACTGATGGAACTTTACAACTTAATTCTATTGGGAATAGTAGTAAAACAAAAATTAAAGCTGCACCTAGTTCTGCTGCTCAAAACTATACATTGATTCTACCTGATAATCAGATAGCTCAAGATAAGTACTTACAAGTAGCAAGTGTCACAGGAAGCGGATCTACAGCAGTAGGACAACTACAGTATGCAACAGTTACAACACCTAGCATAAATTTAGACGCATCAGAGTTAACAACTGGATCTCTAGATGCGGCTCGATTACCTTCACCTTTGCCTGCAACTTCAGGCCTTGGACTTAAACATGTGAGTACAACAGTTGTAAATTCCAGCGTTACTTCGATTTCCGTCACAGGTCTAGACGCAGATTCAATGTATCGGATACTGGTTAGAAATTGGGGTTATAGCGGAAGCAGCGATAGATGTAAGATGACGTTTATCGATCAAAGTGGTGTAAAGTTAAACTACTCATATTCTCCTATTGTATATTATGACTCCGTAACGTGGTACAGTTATCGTTATAATCCGGGTACTTATTATCTTCGGCAACAACAAAGTGACATTCAAATAGACGGAGATCATTATGGTAACCAGCATACCGCTTTAAATTTTATAGCTGATTTAAGTACTGGATCAACAACAAACCCTACAGCTGCTGGAATACATGTAAAGGCTACGCGAAACTATTATTATGACGCATATAACGCATATACTAACGCTGTGATTCACGGCAGTGGTCATAAACAGGTAATAGGAGGTTTTGAACTTGCAAGTAGTATAGGTTATCAATTAAACCAAAGTAATTTGGAATGCGTAGTATACAAATATATGGAGGCTTAAATCATGTCAAAAATAAAAGTAGATGAAATAGAAAGTAGCAGTTCAAATGTAAAACTTTCTCCTAAAGGTACAGGACTTGTAAAAGTTAAAGCTGCTGGTGGCGCAGATGGTACATTACAATTTACCTCTGGTGATGGAACAAACGCAGTAAAAATAAAATCACCACCTCACAGTGCTGGTCAATCTCATACTATGATATTACCAGACAATAATGCTGTAGTAGATGGGCACTTACATGTTAAAAGTGTTACAGGAAGTGGAGCAACAGCTGTAGGACAACTAGAATTTAAAACTTTTGCTACAGTAGACACTTCTAACATGGCTACGTCTAGTTTTACAACAGGACAAGTACCTAGTTCAGCTTTGCCTGCACAAACAGCATCGCAAGGAGCAGCACTCAAACTTATAAGTAACTCAGTAGTAACAGGGTCTGCTGTTGATTATATTGAATTTACAGGTTTAGCAGAAAATAATCATTATTTTATAGTTGGAAAAAAACTTATACCTAGTACTACTTTAAATAACCCATATATTAATTTTCGTGACCAATACGGTAATGTATTAGCAATACACTACAGAGAAGATTATGGTTACACTAACAGTGGAACTAACACAACGGGCTATAATCAGAATCAAATATACTTAGAGTATAAGGATAAATCGACATATTGGACTAATCAGACAGGTGTTTTTATGATGGATCTAAGCATTGGAGTAACTAATGCTACTCCTAGATGTTGTTTTTTCATAGAGCTAGGTGAACCAAGTGATAATACTACTTCATTTTATCGGGCAAATGGTCATAGGACTAGCAGCTATAATAATGCGATAGCCCAAGTCAGAATTAACGCAAGTGGTGCCAACAATGCTCAGTGGGCTGTTGGAACAGAAATCCAACTTTTTCAATACTTAAAATAATTAATTAACATTATGAACAAAATGGTAAATGGCGTAGTAATCGCCATGACAGATGCAGAAATTGCAGAATTTAATGCAAGCAAACCTACAGATGCCGAAATACTTGCACGTAAATGGCAGTCAATAAGAGCACAAAGAGACGGTAAACTTTTTGAAACAGACTGGAGAGCTGGTAGTGATCTTACACTATCTGATGCTTGGAAGACATATCGTCAAGCACTTAGAGATGTACCTACTCAGTCAGACCCAGATAACATCACTTGGCCGACAGAGCCTAGCTAACTTTTAACTTATGGAAATACCGGTTTTATATTTACCCGAAGCCTTTGATTTCCCAAGTTTTGAGTTTGAGTTACCTATAGGAGATATACCACGTTATACTCCTTTGGTTGTTCCACCCAGTGATCTGAGAGCTCCAACAGGGGTTGTACCAAGAACTACAGGCGGTGCACGGTCTAGTGCCAGTCAAACGCCATCTGGTATCAACCAAGTTAATATACCTGTTGTGAATATCAAAATGCCAGTACCAGAAAGTGAGATACTTATTACAGCTGGTACTACGGCAGTTATCTCTGTAGCAGCCACCCTTACAGCTACAGCCGCTTTTAAATGGGTAGT
>CEVR01172870.1_pt1 | contig 17888 bp, 17 predicted proteins | sample 356541 | NCBI WGS metagenome assembly CEVR01 (sample SAMEA2623734, study PRJEB7988) | marine metagenome | isolation source: saline water (ENVO:00002010), including
TCGAGGCACATTACTGCAAGGATACGGCTGACAATATTCCTCTCGACAGAATGATAGCATTTTCAAATGGTGCATGAGAATCTCACATTCTATGCAACGGTGAGTTTAAATCAAATTCGTAACACATCACAAAAACACAACCAGAGTGATTCTATGAGTAGCCGCATCGAGGTTCTTTTTGTTATTATTACTCTTTTTTCTGTTTCACTTTCTGGTTGTATTGAAGCATCAGAGGATGAAGAAACCAAACCTCAAGGCGAGATCCTCGTTGAGATTCAGAATCCTTGTATGATTCCTACTGAATCAGAGACTCAATCCACTATTTCTGTATCCGTAAATGGAGATGAGCGGCTTTTCAGATTGTCTGTCCCGAACTCTGATGCTGGAACCAGACTCCCAGTAATCATTGCATTCCACGGTGGAGATGGAGCAAATGAGGATTTCCAGCAACAAAACGAATTCGATCAATTGGGTGAACAGGAGAAGTTCATCATGGCTTATGCGATTGCTGAGAGCGATAGGACTGTAGCGGAGGGGGAATGGTTCCTCAATACAGCTGCAACCTCAAGAGATGACAACAACTTCGCTGAAGCCATCGTCGATGAATTGTCAGGAGTGTTCTGTGTTGATCAAGACCGATTGTATGCCATTGGATATTCACTCGGTTCCATGTTCACATACGAAATCGCTTGTCAACTGAATGACAGATTTGCGGCAGTTGCTTCCTTTGCAGGAACGATGCCAGTCTCTCCTGAATCATGCAATCTGCGTGGCTCGATGGCCGTCTTGCACATCCACGGCAAGTTGGATTACATCATTGATTATGATGAAGATTGGGATTGGAAAGATGGTGAACACGAGGGTGTCGGAACTATGAGCAATGTTCCTGGGATGATTGATTTCTGGGCACAAAAATCAAACTGTCAAAGTGAGAATACTCATTCTCATCTCTTTGGAGGAGATGATGTCGAACATATCGTTCATTCGGACTGCTATGGTGATGTGCGAATTGAGCATTATGGAATGGAGGCTCAAGAACATACATGGCCAAATCAAGTCGATGGGACTGATACCTACCAATTGATCTGGAACTTCCTTAGCGATTTTACAAATTGAAACCATATTGATACGAGCAGGTCGCAAAGTCGTTCAGATAGTTTGATATTTTGGTGATGAAGTTAATTCATTCCTCTTCTGTCAACTCTATATTTGAGTTGTAGTCTTGCTCTAACGCAGTCACGCGTTGGTCTGAGATTCCCAAAGTTTTAGCTTGAATTTTCAGCATTTTTCTCTCATCATCAGTAATTATCAAGTCTTCCATTGCAACTTTGTAGGCTTCCATGTAGACTTCTTCTTTGTTCAAGGATAACACCTCTGATTCTGTGATTTGCGCTTGAATTCTGAACTCTTCGTATTGAATTACTCCATCATTGTTCAAATCAATTGTGTCGAACAATTCATTTTGAGATTCTTGAGGTAATTTAGAAACTTCAGGGGCGTCAGAAAACTCATCCTTAGAAATGACATTATCTTTGTTTTTGTCCATGAGATTGAAGGCTTGTAGAATTTCACGATCATCAATTGGTGCTTCGCCAGTGGTACTGAACACCCCCATCAAGTTGATTCCACTCTTGCCGTACTTTCGGGTCAAGTCAACGTTGCCGTCGCCCTTTTCTAACATATCATCGTACCATTGCTCAAGGTAGGCTTTCCTTTCCTCTTCAATACCGTACGACTTTGCTTGCAAGTCGAGCATTGAGCGTTCATTTTGAGTAATCCTTCGGTCTTTTTGGGCAAGGTAATACATCTCCAAGTACCCTAATTCCTCTTTTGTATGTGATTCGGGGATCAGTCGATTTGAAACACCGCCCAATGTTGAAATGATAGGTTTCCGAAGCAGTAAGAAGGTCATACCGATGAATACACCTCCGATCCAGCCTTGATTAAAGACGGATTCCATAAGTTCAGTACTGACTAAGAACAGAATAGCTCCAGACCCTGCAAAAATGGTGGTTGTGAATGTCTTCCGCAACTGTTCGTCGATACCAAACATATCGTTTTTTATCACAGCATAAGTGAAAATAATACCTTCAAACAACGCTGCTAAAACAACTGCAGTAGGCATCAAAGGTGGCACGTACAAGAGCAACCGAGTAAAATCTAGATTCGGATTAAACACATTTGTCTTTAGCGATGGTGATTCACCAATTGTTGCAATCATCCAGAACAAAATAAGTGAGGTTGTAATTTGCATGACTGTTTTTCCAATGAAACCCAACCTAACAGCACGGACCTCTCCGATAAGATTGGTGTCTTTGCTGCTGCTGATTCGGCTTCGAGAGCGTGAAAGAGCCATAGTTGCAACTATGGCTCCTATAAGAGGTATAAACAGAAGAATTCTAGTTAACGGTCCTAATGCCACATTAGACATTGTCAATGGGTAAACAGATTCATACTCTTTTGAACAAGTTACTTCAAAAGGTAAAGGATCACCAGATGCAGTCTTACCTTCGCCGACACCTACGCTTTCACAATAAATCCAACTGATATCTCCTATTGCGACACTCGTCCCTCCCGAAAGATAACTTACTATGAGGACAAAACCCAAGCAAAAGATAGGGATTAGATACAAACTGTGAAGCCTGAAAGAGTTAGATATCTTCTTTGCCCATTTTTTCTCGCTATAGAATGTTGCTGCAGCCATGTACAAAATGAATAGTTGAAGCGACATGGTGTAATATACAACGCGTGCAGGTTTCAAAACATTCAACATTTCTTCTGGCCAAGCATAAACCCAAAACAACATTGAAGTTAAACAGCGTAGTGCTTCCGTGACGAGCATCAATGCCATGAATCGATTCTTTGCTTTCCTTGGGTTCGCTTTGAGAATTAAGTAGGCAAGAAATAACAAAAATATCCCAGATAATATGCTGAAGATTGCCAGCATATGCCAATAACCAAGAAACGAACCAAGTGTTCTGAAGTAATAATCCAGTGGCGCCCCTACATCGCTCATGGGCAAAATGCTAATCGAGCGATATATTATTGTAACTACGTATGGAGCATCAGTTCTGTGTATATGTATATTGGAAATACTTAGCACATACATTATCTAAATTCAATGGAATATAATCAACCGATCGCTCAAGGGTTGAAAATCAAAGGTCTTGCAGCAGTGCTTGTCAGACTTCATAGATAGGCTCAATTACACTATGGCTGATAGGATATCAATGCGAGACTTACGTTTTTCCCTTGGACTGTTCCTTATTGTTCTCTCAGTGCCATTTTTTTCATTTTCCGGAGATCTACGTCTGGAATGTATTTTGAACAACGAAGGTAGCTGCGATCTCTACAAAAATATCCAAATTGGTTCTTTGACTACGATGACGATTGGAATGCTTCTGGCTATTCTCTCACGACCAGGTGGAACAGGGATTAAAGCAATTGATAATTATGATGAGGAAAAGGCCTTCGATTTATTGGTTGCAGGATTCGATGACGAACCAACTAATGATGCAGTGGGTGTTCTCAAAGACGGTTATGAGTGGTTGGAATATCCTACAGGTTCAGAGACATGGTACACTCGTCCTGAATCAGGTGGGCCTTGGACAAAGTATCTTGGATGAGGATACAATTAGCCTGATCCTTGATAATAACTGATGCAATGTTTGGGCGGATTGCCTCTACTTACTCATCAAATAGTACACGAATCGGAAGAGGATATTCGCTTAGCATTCAATTAATGGTGAATGATTAATTTGGTGTAAATCGGAAAACAATCAAAATAGAGTAAATTAATACTGGACAATAGAACTTGGTAAATACTTCAACACCTGAAATTAATCGATGGCAAAGAATTGGAATAAAATTTGGAGATGGGTACATTTGGTCGCAGGACTGATGTTGGTGGTCTACCATTCTCGAATTGCATACGTAGAATATGGATGGATGGAAACCGCTTGGTCTGCAGATGTGGATAAATTTGTATCAACCACATTTGTATTCCTTGTAATGTGGACGGGACTTGCCAAATGGCCAGTTTATCCTTGGTATAAGAAGCGTCAAAATCGTAAGAAAAGAGAGGAAAAGCAGGCTGCTGCTGAATAATTAAATCTTCAAAGCCAATTTTGAATAATTGTTTAGTTATTCACAAGAGACTTCATGAGGACTGGCTTCGTATTGCAAGGATCTCGCTGGGAATTCTGTATGTATAATTCAATGAGTTTCCAATTAGTGTGAACTCTGTGAGTGATTCGTTGAATTCTACTCTGTCAAAAGTTGAATCAAGGTTATGGAGAGGCATATTGGCAGTCATCGTCCCCTTCCTTGACAAAGTGATTCCAGTGGCGACATATGGTTCAACGGATGTAAAATGGAGAATTTCATCCGATGCCTCTACAGACCCTAAACCTCCGAACATAATATCGAATTGTGTTCGTATTTCGCTCCACTGATTAATGTGGAATCTCATGTCAACAATGCTAATCTCTTCTCATAAAGTAGTTCCTATTTTGTCGTAGCCTTGATGCACCACCGACTTGTGGGACAACCATGGCCTCACTCATCTTGATGCGACATGGTCAGTCGATGTGGAACGCTGCGAACCTGTTTACTGGTTGGGTCGATGTTCCTTTAACACAAGTTGGAATCGATGAGGCACTTGCTGGTGGGGGGAAACTTGCTGATGTTCAAATCGATGAAGTTCACACTTCAACATTGATCCGTGCACAAATGACAGCCATGCTTGCTCTGAGCCAACACAATAGCGGAAAGACACCTGTTTTGCAATACCAGGATTCTGGTGAACCGATGAGTGGGAATGAGAAAAAGATGGTTGAATGGTCGCAAATGCACGAAGGTGCTGATGATTCAAACATTCTTCCTGTCTATGTTTCATGGCAACTGAATGAACGTATGTACGGGGATCTTCAAGGAATGAATAAGCAAGAGACCCGAGATAAATTTGGAGATGAACAAGTCAAGATTTGGCGACGATCTTATGACATACCTCCGCCGAATGGAGAGAGTCTTGAATTGACTGCAGCTCGAACGATACCTTACTTGCAATCTGTTTTGTTACCAGCCTATGAGCAAGGAAAGAATCTCTTTGTTGCAGCCCACGGTAATTCGCTTCGAAGCATAATCATGCATCTTGAAGGATTGAGCAAGGAAGAAGTTCTTGGTTTGGAAGTGCCTACTGGAGTTCCGATGATATATGAATTGCAAAATGGAGAATGGAAGCGCACCATGGGGTGAAAGTTCATGCTTCTCGATTGGCGATTTGATGGATTTCCGGGACGTGTTCTCTGGATTGATTTAACTCAAGGAACGGTTGAATCCAAAGAAATTCCACATGATTGGTTGATCGAATCAATGGGAGGAAAAGGTCTTGCTACTCGGTTGCTCGTTGAATGGGATACCACAGATTATGCTGAGGCTATGAAACTTGATCATCCAACAATTGACCGTGTTGATGCTGCACGCCATCCGACCAATCCTCTCCTGTTCATGACTGGTCCATATCAAGCCAGTACTGTTGGCTCATCTGGCCGGGCTGTTGTTGTAACGCGTTCACCGCTGACTGATCTGTATATTGATACATACATTGGTGGAAACATCGGACACGTCCTGCGTCAAGCAGGATGGGATGGCCTGTTCATTACCGGTGCATCTGAACATCTGTGTCGGCTTGAGATTGTAGACGGTCATGCTGAATTGCACAACGCTGTGAACTTGGCAGGTATGACCACTTGGCAGGTTGAACAAACACTTGAAGGAAAAGGTGAGTGTCTTTCCATCGGTCCCGCTGGAGAAAATGGAATTCGCATCGCGAGCCCATTAACGGCTGGACGCAGAGCCGCTGGACGCGGTGGAACTGGTGCCGCATTTGGATTCAAAAATCTCAAGGCGGTTACAGTCAAATCAACTTCGAAAGAAACAGTCCGATTTGCCAGTGAAGCCAGTCTCAAATCCGCAGTAAAGGTTCAGCGGCAAGAAATGGGCTTGCGGCGACGTTCAGGCGATCCATTCTATGCATTTGGAACAAGTCGTGGCCCATTATATGCATCAGAAAATGGGCGAATGCCAACTGCAAATTATAGTTCGACCAATGCTATGATTCCTGATTTTTCTGAATTGAAAGTCAGTGGTGGACAAGGCGGAGTAGTTTCCTCTCAAGGTAAGCCCGTCACAATTACGACCGAACTCGACGCTCATGAATTGTCGGGTGAACATTGGCATGAATCGCTTCCTGATGCGAAGCAATCAGCTTGTTGTGCTCCATGCCCAATCGCATGTGAAGCAGCGGACAGACCGGCCATCGACGGTGAAAAGATTCGAAAACGTCCGATTCACTTGAATCGAGTTGATCGTCCTGAATATGAAACGCTCGCCATGCTTGGATCGAATCTGGGGCTTACAAGTTCACTCGATGTCATGGATGGAAACGATGCTTGTAATCGACTTGGAATTGACACCATCTCAGGTGGTGCAGCATTGTCAATCGTTTGTGAATTGGTCGAGCACGGTTGGCTTCCAGAGAATTGGGCCGACCATTTCCATGCACCGTTTGATTTTGGTCGATACAAACAAGGAGATGTAGTTCCGTGGCAATTTGGAATACCCGAATTGCCTCCACTTGGACTTTCGATGCTTGCGAATGCTCGACCAGGGGCCGATGATTTATTTTCCGTTCTTGCTTCAGGAGCAGTTGCTTTTTCACAATATGTTGAGCATGTAACCGGACATCCAGCAACCCGCTTGACAGCGCATTGCAAAGGACTGGATCTCCCTGCTTGGGACCCTCGTGGAAAACGTGGTAATGCTATGGCCTACATGACGGCCAATGTGGGTGCATCGCATATGCGCGCAGGTTACAAGGAACCGACTGGCTTACCGAATGAATCTGCAGTCGATTTGATGGAAGAATTAATCGAAAGTCAGAACAGTATTGTTATCCGAGATTCGATGATTCTCTGTGCGTTTGCAAAAGGTGCTACTCCGGATGATGTGATGCTGGATGCTTGGAATGCAATCACTGGTGATGATGCAACATGGGATGATTTGATGCAACGAGCAAGCCATCAATGGGATCTTGCGAGGGCATGGAATGTTGAACATTGGGATCGAATTGGTGTTCATCCAATGGAAGCCGACTTACTTTCATGGCGCTTACGAAAGGAACCGATTCCAGCTGGAGTTGCATCAGGAATGGTTTCATTTGTTGACGATGATGACGAAAAGGCCTGCATGGAGAAATACTATGCACTAAGAGGCTGGGATGAGAATGGGAAACTATAATCGAGGCTTTTTATGCAACCCAAGTTGAAAAAAGCAATCCTTCTCTTGGCTCTCCTTGCATCGCCTTGGCTACTTGTTCAAGGATGGATTTTTGTGGCTGCTCAAGATGAAGTGATATTATCGATGGAAACATGTCCTGAGACAAGTGCAAATTGTGCTCACTTGGGAGGCGGTGAAGATTATCGTATGGAATCACTCTCCACAACCCTTGATCGTTCCATGGACGAGATACGTTCTGATTTGAACGACTATGTTCTCGATTGCAATTGTAAAATCTTAGAAGAAAATCAGACAGATTCAACCTACTATGCCCACTTTGTTGAACACACGTCTTTCTGGTTGTTTCCAGATGATGTTCTCATTTCAATCGAAGAAATTAATGAAAACACAGTTGAGATTGAACTTCATTCACAATCACGCTTAGGGATTGGAGATATTGGGGTCAATCCGGAGCGACTTGAACGAATTTATGATCAACTCGATGGTTGAATCAACTCATCCCAACCATATGGATAGCCACTTTCATCGATGAGTAGGACATTAACACCAAGTCCTGATTTGTGGAATGCAATCAATTGGATATCGTGAATTGCATGACCGGTTGGAGCAATGCCGAGGACAGGAAGCTCCTTTCTTGAAAACCATGAACGCTTTGTTTTCTCTACGTGTTCAGTTCCAAGGCTCCTACGCGTACCATCAACATCATCAAACCAAGGAAGCGGCCCTTCTGGTGAGAATCTTAGGCCTAGAATCATATCAACTCCTGTTGTCTCTTGGGCAGCATCTGTATCAGCTCCACTTGGAATCGCAGGTGCGTTGGGATGAGTATGCAACCAATGTGTGAATCGTCCGGCTCTTGAACCGCGTTGTCCGGAGAACAAATCATCAGTCCATTCTTCGGGAAGATGGTGAACGGAAAAAGAATCTCCTCGATTCACAACATGGGCTTCCTTGATGACATAACCTTGTCCTCCGAAGAGATTCGAGACATGTTCTTGTCCTTCGAAAACCTCCTCGACTTCTTCGATATGTTTCCTGTCAGCATTTACATCGAGACCGACAAGAATCTCATCGGGAAGCGATTGAAGTGCCCAGACCACAAGGTCGCGAAAAATTGGACCAGGAAGATGTAATTGCGCTGCATAAGCATGTCTCATCAAGTGCGATTCCGCGTTGTAAGAACGCATCGCTTCAACCAACCAAGACTCGACCACGGCAATGCCATTGCATCATCCTTCATCAAGGCGCTTGAGGAGAATCTTTGAAAACACTGGAGTGCAAGCGCTTTGCATGGCGAAGAAGAAGCGAGGAGGGTTGAGCCGGTTTCTCGGGGCTCTCACCGGTACGCCATATGAACGTCTACTCAAGCAAGTTGAGAAGCTTGCAAACGAACACGCAGATGATAGTCGTAAACTCGGAAAAGCGCTCAAAAAACTCGTCGATGTTGTTGGAACTGCATACGAGGAAGAAGAGATTGATGAGGACGAACACGATCTTGTCATCGAAGCTATTGAAGAAGCAGACCCAAATGGGCGCTCGTTCCCTAAATTTGCTGAAGAAGATGCATTCTATGCCAACGATGCTCCCGATGCTCCAGAACTCAACCTCGGCAAACGGAAGAAATTGGATGATTTGATGACCGCATCTGGAAAAGAATTCACAGGAAGTTTTGGCCGCGATGAGTTCGATGAATTCAAGGCAAGAATGACTGAAGAATTCTATGCTGAATCAGATGAAGCCATACAAGCAGGCGATCATCAAGCAACCATTCGAACCGAGAATCGTGTCTTTGCCGATGAAGAAGATGAACTTCAAAATGTCAAGGCAATGATTTCTCAAGAATCTGGACTCGCCGATCCAACTGCAGTCGAAGAAGATGAAGAGTCCTTGGAAGATGATGAAAATTACTCGGTCGATGAGGATGGAACCGAATGGTTCCAAGATGATGATGGCTATTGGTGGTATCGTCCAGAAAATGAGCCTGAATGGTTGCCTTGGGAAGAAGACGAAGACTGATCAAGACGGTATTGCTTGTTGATCCCACCAAGGTGGTGCAAAGAACCATGCATCATGGCTTGGAGGCCGATCGATCAGTGGTAATCCGATTGTACCGCCCTCGATGGACAACCCTCCCAATGGGTTGGTTGCACATGGGCCAGGAAGGTAATCTTCTCCTGCTTCGGTCAATTCGATTCGCAATGAGTGTCCAGCTGGAACAATTACGTCAAGCGGATTGAATTCCATCAGCATGGTGTATGAAGAAAACGGAGCAACTGGATTTGCATCATATCCACCCTCCCGATAACGAATGTCCATGGTTGCATGACCGAGTCGGAGGTTAAGAGTATCATCGTAAAGTGTAGCGAAAATCTGTCCACCATTGCAGGCTTGTGTTGAAACATCAAGGTGCAATGTAGGTAGTCCAGAAACGTGTAAACCATTTTCATAAACTTGGCTTGTTAGCGTTACCGATCCTCCCAATCCATTGACCACTCCATCACCATTCCACTCGGTTCCAATCGTTTCCATCTGCCATGTCATATCTTCCGGAGGCCATGTTTCTTCAACGTGCCATTTACCATCATGAGTTTGAATTTGAACCATAGGTTCCGGTTCATCCCCGATATCCTTGAGATAATATTGGAACCATCCATACAACTCAACAGCCCAGTCCATACGACTCATGTTCGGATAGGCTTCTCCTCCGTAACCACTTCCTAGTTCGCTATGCCGGTCGGGTTGGTCAGGATAGTTGTGCGCCCATTGGCCTGCAATTGCTCGAGCATTTATTCCCGCATCCCGCATCAACTGATAGGTTGGGAAGGCGTGGTATGGGTCAACATTCCAATCTTGGAGCCCCCAAACGAGATACACACTACCGCGATAATTTTCCAGAACATCGGGAAGATGTCGACGCTCGTCCCAGTAGTCGTTCCACTCTGCGCCTCCGAATTCTGCAAAGGCATAGGTTGACCAAGGGTTGAGTGGGCCGACGAGATCATCGGAACAAACTCGCATATCATCAGTTGTCAGATCTGCTGTTGCAGCTTGGTATGCTGCATCATAGCCCATTGCTCGTGCTTCCGAAGATCCATTTCGATAGAACATCTCTTGAACGCCGATGGAGCCTGAAATAGGTACGATTGTCTTCAGATGCTCACTTGGCTGCTGAGCAGCCTCCCAATTGGTAGTTCCAGCATATGACTTCCCCATCAATCCAACATTACCATTGGACCAATTCTGTTGCCCTAGCCAATCGACAACCGCTTGAATACCGACTTGTTCACCAAGACCTTTGACATCCTGGCAGTGGGTTGATTTTCCAGTTCCAAAGGTACTTGCTTGTGCAAGAGCATAACCATGTGGTACGAAGGTATCGTAGACCCATTGTCCAACTCCTCCATCTGGAATTGTGTTTGGATTGGAATCAGCACCAACACCTGGCATGCCTTCTCCACCAAAGTCATAGTATGGATGAATGGTCATGATAACAGGTACCTTGACGCCTTCCTCAACATCAGGTAACCACAATGCGACGTGCATTTTCGCTTCGTCTGGATATCCAATATCTTGTTCAGAGGCAGGTAAGTCCACTGTGATGAAATGTTCCGTATATGGTAGGATTTCGTAGGTTCCATTCTCTGGAAGTTGTGCTCTCATGGTATCCATTGGCAAATCCATTTTGTGGCGTTCATGCAGCGGCACATCCCACCAATCGTAGACACTTTCAACATTATTTTCATCTGAAAGTGCTTCGCCAAAGGACATTGATAGGAATAAGAAGACGATAGAGAATGCTATAGTTGCTGAGAGCGAGATATTGAGTTGCTTTTTGTTTCTGGTGGGCGACGATTCGATGATCTCCGCATCGATGAAATCGTCAGCCATGCTCTTCCCATACATCAGAGATAGAAGAGTCTAGCGCTTTGATGGGAGATTAAACTTGGTCGGAACCGGCTGTTGCCAAACGTACTCGCCTTGATTATTGAGTCCAAGGCTATCAAAAATTTCTGGATTGCAATGCACCCCATATTCACCCTTGAGAAGTGCTCGAGGTGCTAAGGTGACAATTCGAACGAATCCCTTTTCCCACAACGCTAGAGATGTGATTGCATCCTGTCCAGTAGGAACGGTTCGTTTCAATTTTGGCCCGAACGGCGGAGGGTGCACGTAGTCCTTCGGCAACAGTAACGATCCTTTTCGAATATTACGTTCTGTGAAGTACCGCGGTTTCATGAATTTTTTACGAATTGCTCTCCATTTCTTATTTTGATATGAGACTCCGGTCAGATACTTATTCTCGTATTCATAGAGTGTGTCTTTGATTTCATCCCAGACATCAACATCGAGGCAATAGGTTACGAAATGTGTGTGCGATGGTTCAACCAGGTCGAGATGATCTTCTGTCATCTTTTCTTTTGGTAAATTCCACGCTTGAACCATTCCAACATCATCGTATTGTTTCGCCCAATTCGCAAGATGAAGAGTTGTCTTGATAAAATTAGGACCGGGTATGAGATCTTCCTCGACCAAAATGATCCGTTCATACCCTTTGTTATCGAATAGGTCTCTTCTTGCACCTATTAGATTTCGGCCAACTCCATAGTTTTCTTCCCGTAATACGATTCCAGCACAGGGCAATTTTGATGCTTCAATATGAGCGGCGATTTCCTTCTGTTTTGAGCCCGCTCCACCATCGATGTAGTGAAACACATCGATATTTTCCAAGTCGTCACTATTTTGTTCCAATCCCTTCAACACTTCAAGAAAGATGTCAGGGCGATTGAAACTTGCAGTAAATAGTGCAGTCTTCATCTCATGCCCTCCTTAGTAGTCGTTGTTTGAAGTAATACAGTCGTTCTTTGATAGAGGTAGGTGGATGTCGAATATTGATTGGAAGCATGATGATATTCTCGTAGTTCATCGCCCGAAATACTTCACAGATAACGGTTGTATCACAATCGATTTCATTGGTTCGCGGATTGATTCCCGCAAATCGTGCACCCTCTTCGAACGCCTTTCCAGTATAGACACAGATACCATTGAATGTTGACCATACATCCATCCTCTCCGTTGGAATACCATGATCCCACCACTTCTCTTCGGATGTTTTCCGTGTAGCCCATGCATCGTAGAATTGACCCATAGCATTGGTTGTGTAACCTGAAACAATATCAGCTTCGTAGTGAATAATTTTCATCGCATCTTTTGGATTATACAATACATCCGTTTCGATAAACACGATTTTGTTGAATTCTTTGAGATCAGATGCTTGTTCCATGCAGGCGTTTCGAGCGTTAGCGATATTCTTGACACGTGCACCTTCTTGGCCAACGAGATGATCTGTACCAAGATCGGTCGTTGTGAGCGTTGTTTTGCATCTTTTTGAGAGTCGTTCTTCATATCGTTTGAGTCGTTGTTTAGTCCCATCGTTTGAATCGTTTTCATAGATTGAAATCTCAACGTCGTGTTGTTCCAGCAATAAATCGAGAAGGGCATCTAGTTGATTGTACCATGACTTGAGACGTTTCGCATTGTTTCGCGAAATGGTACAGAGAAGGAGTTTCAACGAGCTTCACCGGCCATAGGAAATCCACCAAAGTGGATGCAATTCCCTATGGACATTCCTATTTAAGGCCGAGGTTGTGGCGTGACATATGGCCACTGTTCTCGTTACTGGGGCATCAGGAATGCTGGGTCAGCACCTCGTTCCGATGCTTGAGAAGAAGGGCTATCTTATCCTTGCTCCATCTCAAGATGAAATCGATCTCACCGATGCAGCAGCGATATCTTCTTTCATCGGCTCAAATTCAATCGATGTAGTGGTTCATTGCGCCGCCTATGTCGCTGGAATCGCTTCTAGCACTACCAAAAAACATCATTCGTTCGATGCCAACGTATCGATGGGAATGAACCTAATTCGTTCATGTTTAGAGCATGGAATTACGAAGCTTCTCAACGTTGGAAGTGCAACAGTTTACCCCAGTGATGCACCACAGCCACTATCCGAATCCTCACTTGGCCAAGGTGCCTTTGAGGGGCCGATCGAAGGTTATGCACTTTCCAAATACGTTGTCTACCGAGCATGTGCCATGGCAAATGAACAACATAATACCTCGTTCAAAACCATTCTTCCTTGCAATCTGTTTGGTCCTTATGACAACTTCTCACTCGAGACAGGGCACATGCTTCCTGCAATCTTGCACCGAATGCATCAAGCAAAAGAGCAGCAAAACGCTCCGATAGTCATCTGGGGCGATGGCTCAGCCAAGCGAGAATTCCTCTATGCATCAGACTTGGCAGATTTCATTTGCTTCTCACTTGATAATTTTGAGTCGTTACCAGAGGTGATGAATGTCGGCTCAGGTGTTGAGGTTAGCGTCAATGAGATGCACCAACACATGGCCAAAATCATTGGATATTCAGGGGAATTACAGCATGATCTCGACAAACCAGTTGGCCGTCTGCGACGTTATTTGGATTTACAACACCAGCAAAGATTGGGTTGGTCCCCTAAAACGCCATTTGAAGAAGCATTAGCAATCACCTATGATTATCTGAGGAGGACATTGGAATGAGTTTACCACTTGCAACGAGTACTTGGGACGATGAAGAATACGCGGCAATTCAACGTGTTATCGACAGTGATCGATTCAGTATGGGTCCAGAGGTTGAAACCTTTGAGAAACAATTTGCAGAGTTCTTTGGAGCAAAATATGCCATTATGTCCAACTCAGGCTCGTCTGCTAATCTTCTCGCTGTTGCCGGAATGATTTATGCTAAAGGCATCGATTTGAATCCAGGTGATGAGGTTCTTGTTCCAGCGGTTTCGTGGTCAACAACCTACTATCCTGTGCATCAATATGGATTATCGATGCGTTTTGTCGACATCGATGAAGAGACACTCAATATTGATATTGATGCGATCGAAGATGCGATTACTGAGAAAACAAAGATGATATTTTGTGTGAACCTTCTTGGCAACTCAGTCGATTATCCTCGTTTACTCGCTCTCGCTGAAAAACACAACTTGTACGTAATTGAGGACAATTGTGAATCATTGGGGGCAACTATCGATGGAAAACAAGCAGGAACTTTTGGTCTTGCTGGTACATTCAGTTCCTTCTTTAGCCATCACATCTCGACTATGGAAGGCGGTGTAACCGTGACCGATGATGAGGAATTGTATCACGTCATGTTGTCGCTACGAGCCCACGGATGGACCAGAAATTTACCAAAGCAAAACCATGTTGTTGAGAAATCCGATGATCCGTTCATGGAATCGTTTAGATTTGTCCTTCCAGGTTACAACCTTCGTCCTCTAGAAATGTCTGGAGCCATTGGACAGGCCCAACTTCGTAAGGTCAACGGTATCATTGAAGGCCGGCGAGCAAATGCAGTAATCTTCCAACAACTGATGCAAGAACTACCGGAAATTTTGATTCAGAAGGAGATTGGTCAATCTTCTTGGTTTGGGTTTTCTATCGTCTTGCCAGATTGGTGTAATCGAGGTCTTGTTCTTGATGCATTGAGAGATGCAGGCGTCGAAACGCGACCGATTGTGGCCGGAAATTTTACTTTGAATCCAGTGATTGAACATCTGGATCATTCCATCCATGGTGATTTACCAGCAGCGAATCGAATCCACGATCAAGGCTTTTTTGTTGGTAACCATCATTACGATATTACGAATCAGTTGAATGAATTTAAGTCAATTCTCAAAAATTGCCTTGATGAGCAACGCCCTTAGTCAAATGATTGATGAACAGGCACACCATGGTTTGTCCATGGGCAAAGCATCCAGACAAAGGATTGTTTTGTCATGTTTGCTCGTTTTCCTTCTTCTTCCGATTTCAGTAACCGGTGAAGAAGAACCGGCTTGGAAGAGTAATGGAATTGACCCTTCAACGTGGTCGGATGGCCCCGTTGTCGAAGATACGCCAATGCAATATTCTTACTTCGGAGATCCTGTGTTCGCTATCGATGTCACTTACACACCAGGGCATTTCCAGAGCGAGGTGTCTGGAACAATCGTAATCGAATTGTTTCCCCAATGGGCTCCAATTACAGTCGAGAACATGATTGAACATATCGAAGACGATCTCTACGATGGCATCTTCTTCCATCGAGTGATCAACGATTTTGTTACGCAGTCAGGCGATCCTGAGTGCAAGCCATCATTCCTTGGTTATCCATCGACAAGTTTGCAGTGTGGTAGCGGAGGAACCGGTGAAACCATTCCTCTCGAGCACAATGAGAATCTCAGCCATGTCGATGGAGCTATAGGAATGGCACGAGGTACAGAAGAGGATTCAGCAGACTCGCAATGGTATATTGCTGAAACCGAAGCGCATGGGCTTGATCCCGAAAATCGTGATGATGGAGGATATGCCACCTTTGGAATCGTCCGTGATGGAATGAGTCATGTGCGGGCAATAGCATGTACTCCAACAAACGATGCTCCCGCAGGTTGTGAGGTTCTCGAGAATCCTGCATCGGCAGCTGGCCGACCTGTCTACGAAGCGAAAATCGTCAGCATTGAGATGATTGGAGTTGCAGACCCAGAAGGTCAACTCTCCATACAAGCCTCTGCCGAGGAAACAGGATCAGGAACAACTCTTCTGTTTGCTACAATGTTCGTTATCGTTGCAGCAGGGATTGCCTTTGTTATAGTCCAGAACAACAGCAAACAGGATGTTCCAATTTACGATGCTGAATTGCTTGAAGAAAACGATACGTCCAAAACAACGTGACGTATTCTAGGAGCATACCATTTCACCTTCTCGAGATGATGAGAAACGATGCTCCAATTACGGCCAGAATTTTCAGCAAAATCCAAACACTTCTGCATCGTTTCTTCAGACCAAGATTCGATACGTTCTTCTTCGACGTTCATGTGAATATGGAGCGTACCACCTTCTGCTTTGAGTGCACGAACTGCAGGCTCCCATGCCGCTTCTGAACTTGGTAAATATCCAAGGAGTACACGATTTGCAGATCGTTCGAGTTTTCGTAGTGTGACTTGATTATCTCCGGGGTGGATTGTAATTTTTGACTCGACACCATTTTTCTTTGCAGACCAATCGAGAGCTTTGATGCTATTCGGATTAATCTCGCAAGCATGAACATGCTTAACATTGGCATGAACGAGTAGTTGCATGGTGTAATATCCAATTCCTGCATAGGCATCAATGACGACTTCCCCTCTTGCATCAACCGATGCCATGCGGTGACGTTCCGTCACATTACCCGAGGAATACATCACCTTTGTAGCATCGAAACCATAGGTAAGGCCGTTGTCTTTGACTTCGACCCAAGCATCGTTACCGTGCAATAATTCGACTTGAGATGAACGCATTTGATCATCTGCAATAGGTTGCTGGCGACCGATTCGTTGGGCCTTAAGTGCATCAGCAATATGTTCAAAGAAATCCTTATTTCGGTGTATGACTAGACTCCAGTTATCTCCTTGGAAAGCATCTTTTGGAAACAAAATAAGGTCATCTAGTCGTTCCCATTTTTTGGGAATTGATTGAATCAACTCTTTGTTTGAATCGATCATTGGAAGGATGGCTTTCAATAATCGGTTATGAGGGTCAATGGAAGGTGGTGCAAACTTGACTTCGACCGTGTCAATCCTGTGTACAAACTCGACTCCATCGAGAATGATCGCCTCTTGGATAGGTAATGCAAGTTCGTCTCCAAGACGTTTAGGTGTGAACGTTTTGTCAAGAACATCTAGGTCGATCAAAGCCTGTCGAGCCGCCTCACCATCGGCAAGTGGTACGAGAAGACACAGTTGCATTGGCATGATGACGCCTACACACCCCCTAAGGGGAAGTCCTTTGAAGGTCTTCGGTCTGTTGCAACATCATGGAAGAACGAGCAGTATGGAAAAGGCGCTTTTTTACACTGTGTTTTACACTGTTTTTTGCAACCCCTATTCTCGCACCATTTGCGTCTGCAGATGGTATGACGACTTGCGATAGTCCACCCTTGGGTCTAAGTGATTGTGATGATTACGATTCGAATGATGATGAAACACCGTTTCAGCAAGACTGGATTCGTGGAACATATGATTTCGACCTTCAAGATACATCGACAATCCACTTGACGTTGAGTTGGGCGATTCGGGAATTCGACCGTAGCAAGATAGGACTGGATGATCCGGCTATACAATCGGCTCTATCTGGTGATGGATTAGATGAAAATGATGGTATTCCTGCGGACATGATTCGAAGTTACTTCAATTATGATCCAGATGGGCCATCAGGACCGGAAGCCCCTGTAAGTGATCGGATGCTGATTGAAGTTGAGGATACGATCGACGATCTCCTTTCCAGTGGGTTCGGGACGGTTACAGCGATCAATACGCAATACGATGGCATCTATACCGAGGCAGGTACCTCTGAAATATGTACGACAGATGATACGGAAGACTCAATCTACGATGCAGGTTCAGGTGTTACAGAAAACAATGTGTTTGAACCACCAATCTGTTTCTCAACCATAGCAGAAATTCAACTATCAACAAGCACCTTCAATCTCCTTGATAACTCAGATCTTGACCTTGAGCGCGCTTATCAAGG
>CEVR01114720.1_pt1 | contig 17825 bp, 16 predicted proteins | sample 356541 | NCBI WGS metagenome assembly CEVR01 (sample SAMEA2623734, study PRJEB7988) | marine metagenome | isolation source: saline water (ENVO:00002010), including
AGAATTCATACACTCATTATAGACCTATGATTTTGAGTCTACTAATTTCTATCCGAGCAGGTTGTATTAAGACCCCTCTGTTACTTTTCCTGATTAAATTAACTTCTTAATGCCTAAGCACTTGACCTGCTCGAGCACCAGTAGGCTCTCCATCAAGAACATTGACTTTGCCATTGACGATCGTCGCTTTGAAGCCACGTGACTTTTGGATATATCTTGGTGCATCACCAGGAAAGTCGTTAACTAATACAGGTTGTAATTCAGTTACTTCTTCTGGGTTAAACACATTTATGTCTGCTTTCATGCCTGCTTTGAGAATGCCTCGATCGTTGAGACCTATCACTGCTGCCGGATCAGCTGTCATTCGCTTTATAGCTTGAGGAAGCGTGAATACGCCTGTCTCACGTACATAATGAGAGAGAATGAAACTAGACCAACCTCCATCCATAATTTGAGAAACATGCGCGCCAACATCGCCAAGCCCAGGAATGAGGTGTTCGCTGGCGAAGAGATCTCCTTGCTCTTTAAGGTTGCCGCCAAACATGCGCCAGTTGAAAAGACCACGACCATTGCTGTCTCTTGATAGGCGCAAGAAAGTTTCTGACCAGTGTTCCCCAGCAGATTTTGATAACTCAATCAAATTCTGAGGAGAGTTATGGTCGGGCACCTCATCGAGACCTAGAAAGTAGACTTTCTGAAGAGGAATGCCACAAGATTTTGGCTCTCTGGCTTCTGCCACTAAAGTCTTACAGAAGGCCTCATCATGTATAGCTTCCAATCTAGCTTCAAAATCTTTTGCTCTCAACTTATCCCATGTGAGACCTTCCACAGGTAAGCCTGATTGGAGACCAAACATGTAGCCAGACCCTCGTGTGTGGCTGATGGCAGTAATATTTCTTCCATTGGTGTTCATTTCGTCAAGATTTGTTGCGGCCTTAGATCCAGAACCTTCTTCACCTGAACAACCATAGCTAAATAAGACCCTACTTCCTTCTGTTTCGGCAACCGATCTCATTACCTCAGCTTCTGCACCAACGAGTTGCATTAAACCATCCCGAGGCCCAACTACCTTAGCAATCTCTACCAGTTCAGAGCACTCAGCATAGGTTCCTGGAATTGCACGACCATCTGGAGCCTTATGAGGTTCGTAACGATTGGTTGAGAATCCAACTGCGCCGTCTTTCATTGCCTTTTCTACAATATCAGCCATTTGCTTCTTTTCAGCTTCAGTTGCTTGCTCATCAAAAGATCTATCGCCCATAACGTAATAGCGAATGGCTGAATGACCCACTAGACCAGCAACATTCAGGGAAGGTTTTAGTTCTTCTAATGTGTCTAGGTATTGACCATAGTGTTCCCAGTTCCAAGAAAGTCCTGAGAGAATGGCTTGTTTAGGAATATCTTCCACTGTTTCCATCATACCAGCGAGAATTTCGACATCATCAGGCTTACAAGGAGCAAAAGTGAGGCCACAGTTTCCAATCAACGCAGTGGTGACACCATGCCAACAAATGGGTGTCATTTCAGGGTCCCAGCCAATTTGTGCATCCAGATGTGTATGTATATCAACAAACCCAGGTGATACTGTCATGCCTTCGGCATCAATTATCTCTTTTGCATTTGATTCAATTGAACCTATTTCTTTTATTTCACCATCTTGAATAGCAATGTCACCCACGAAAGGGTTGTTGCCTGTTCCATCTACTATCGTTCCGTTTTTAATTAAAAGATCATATTCCATAATTTTCCCCTCTTAGAATTAGAGTATACCTTAAGATTTATGGGCTAGACAGGATTTGAACCTGTGACCTTCTGCTCCGGAGGCAGACGCTCTATCCTAGCTGAGCTACTAGCCCACTAGGGATTATAAGCCTCTTATTTCTATTTTATTAATACATTAGCCCTGATATGATCGACTTTCTTTATAAGTTAAGCGGAGTATTTATGGCAGGAAATTCCTGGAAATCAATAAACTGGAAAGACCCGTTTTTATTAGAACAGCAACTTACAGATGATCAACGTTTGGTAAGAGATACAGCTAATCAGTTTGGTCAAGAAAAGCTTCTGCCTAGGGTTAGGGAGGCCTTTCGCAAAGAAGAAACTGATCCAAATATCTTTACAGAAATGGGTTCTTTAGGTCTATTGGGTTCAACTATCCATGGTTACGACTGCCCAGGTGTTGACTACACTAGTTATGGTCTTATCGCTAGAGAGATAGAACGGGTTGATTCTGGTTATCGGTCTATGATGAGTGTTCAATCCTCTTTGGTTATGTATCCAATTTATGCTTTTGGTTCAGAAGATCAAAAAGAAAAATATTTACCTTCTCTTGCTACCGGCGAGTCGATCGGGTGCTTTGGATTAACTGAACCTGATTATGGTTCTGATGCCGGAGGTTTGATTACAAGAGCCAAGAGTGTAAAAGGAGGTTACTCTATTTCTGGTGCCAAAATGTGGATTTCCAATAGCCCAATTGCAGATGTTTTTATCATTTGGGCAAAAAACGATGAAGGAAAAATTAAAGGATTCATTCTTGAGAAAGGGATGGAGGGACTGAGCGCTCCAAAGATAGAAGGTAAGTTAGCTTTGAGATCTTCAATAACAGGGCAAATAGTGATGGAAGATGTTTTTGTAAGTGAAGATCAGATGTTGCCTAATGTAGAAGGATTAAAAGGACCTTTCAGTTGTTTAAATAATGCTAGATATGGTATTGCTTGGGGGGCTTTAGGAGCGGCTGAGACCTGTTGGCATACCGCAAGAGATTATGTGATGGATAGGAAACAATTTGATAAGCCTTTAGGAGCCAATCAATTAATACAATTGAAACTTGCTGACATGCAAACAGATATAAGCATAGGCCTTCAAGGATGTTTTAGGGCAGGGCAATTAATGGATGACAATAATATATCTCCAGAACTTATATCTTTAATTAAAAGAAATTCGACTGGTAAGGCTTTAGAAATAGCAAGACAAGCAAGAGACATGCTCGGTGGAAATGGAATATCTGATGAATATCCAATTATGCGCCATATGGTAAATTTGGAAGTGGTTAATACTTATGAAGGTACCAATGATATTCATGCATTAATTTTAGGCAGAACTCAAACTGATATACCTGCGTTTTAAGTTTAATATAGTTTTAATAGAAAGAAGACTAAGCAAATTTCTTGCTTTATAATGCACATGCCCATCCTGCTAATATCAAATAAAATATGAAAAATTCAAGATTATTCTTCATTATAATTTCCTTTATTTTAGGCATGGGAGCTTCTGAAGCTGAAAAGGCTATTGAAAAAAGAATTGCCCCTGTTGGATCAGTTTGCGTTGAGGGTCAAGATTGTGGTGTTACCGCAGCTCCCGCAGTTCAAGTTTCAGATAAGGCAAGTTTGCCTAAAATTGAACTATCAGAAGGGTCTGAACATATTGTCCAGATGCTAAATTCTGGATCAGGTGGAACAATGGTGTTTGATCCCCCTGTTATAAAAGTTTCCGTTGGAGATACTATTCACTTTAAATCCACTGATTTATCTCATAATTCTGCTTCCGTGGCTGGCATGATTCCAGATGGTGCTGATAGTTGGGCAGGAATGCTAAGTCAGGACATTTCAGTTACTTTAGACACAGAAGGTGTCTATGTTTATCAATGCGATCCTCATGTAATGATGGCTATGGTGGGCGTTATACAAGTTGGTGAAGCAACTAATTTAGATTCAATTAAATCTGCAGCTGCTAGCAAGAAGTCTACATTCATTATGAGTGCAGATAGATTAGATAATTATTTATCTCAGTTATAGGTTCTGAATTAATTTGGGCAGGTAGTTCCAATCAGAAAACTCTAAAACTTCCATTCCTTCCAAAGGGAAATCAGATTTATCTTCATTAAACCAGATGGGCGTCATTCCGAAGTCTAAACTTGCTTTGACGTCGTTTATCGGATGATCACCAATATGGCATATCTCGTTTGGTTTTAAACCTGTCTTATTTATCACTGCTTCAAACATTACAGGGTCTGGCTTATGTGCATTTAAGTCTGATGCTGAAAATATATAATCAAAAAAATTATCTATTCCTATCACCTTAAGATCTGCGTTTCCATTCGTTACTACACCAAGCGAATAATCATTCTTAAGTAGCTCTAGGGTTTCTATAACTCCTTCGTAAAAAGTGACCCTATTTCTCCCTTTAAAATATATTTCAAACGCCTCTGCAGCCATTTTTTCTGATTCTTTTTTCCCATAACCAGCTCTGATATTTAACTCATAAAACATCAGTTTTCTTAAATCCGAAATCTGATTCATGAGATTAGGATCTTCATTTATCAGTTTATCTCTAATTTCAATTGCTTCTTGTTTTCCAAGGAGCGCTGCAGTACCCGGAAAGTTTTCCTTAATCCATTTATTTGTAGTTTCTTCTGCCTTGATAATATTGGGCATTAGAGGCCAAAGCGTATCATCGAGATCGAAAGAAATAGATTTAATGATCGTCATTTTTTCCTTTTTTGGCCCTTGGATGAGTTTGATCATAGACTTTAGATAAGTGCTGAAAGTCTAATTTGGTATAGATCTGTGTAGTTCCTATATCTGAATGGCCAAGCATTTCTTGTATGGCTCTTAAATCTCCACTAGATTCTAAAACATGACTAGCGAAAGAATGTCTTAGCATGTGAGGATTAATTCCAGGCAGACCCCTTGATACGCATAACTTTTCTAACCTAAGTTGAACGGACCTTGGCGAGATTCTGCTGCCTTTATTATTTAGGAAAAGAGCTTTAGTTTCCGTTTGTTTAGATTCTATTAGCTCTTTTCTATATAACATCCAGTCTCTAATTGATTGTATAGCTTTTTTACCAACCGGTATGTCTCTCGTTTTTTTCCCTTTTCCCAAAACTCTACAGATCCGCTCTTTTATATCTAAGCTAGATAAATCTAAATCACATAGCTCAGATAGCCTTAATCCTGATGAATACAACAGTTCTGCAATAGCTTTATCTCTAACCTCAAATATGCCGTTGGGTTTGAAATCCAGTAGCCTATGTACTAAATCTGCATCCATTGCTTTTGGTAAAAGGCTAGATGATTTAGGAGAACTAATATTTTCTGCTGGACTCTTGTCTATAATCCTTTCTTGTAGAAGATAATTGAAAAAGCTTCTACATGAAGAAAGTATTCTTTGGATGCTTCTAGGGTTAAGTCCCCTCCTTCTTTCTTTATTAATATAAGACCGCACCTCGCTTTCTCTAACTTCCTGCCAAGTATCAATAGCAGAGTCAGATAGAAAATCAGAAAATTTATTTAAATCTCTTCTATAACTATTAGTGGTGTGATTTGAAAGTTGCTTTACTGTCTCTAGATAGGACAAGAAATCATTGATCTTCTCTTTTAGCATTTAATAGTTATTTCTTTCAATAAGATTCGCTAATACCTGAGATACGAATTCAAGAAACATCGAGTCATAATCTTTTGAGTATACACCTTCTTTTTTTGAACCAAGGGCCAACAATCCTGGACAATCTGGGCTCTTTATAGGTACTAAAACACATTCTAAGACTCCAGATTTTTTTTTGAAAATATAATCTGATTCTTTGTTGTTCACAGGACCACAATATATATCTACTGCATTATATTTTTTACCAAACACACCATGAGCCTCTTTGGGATTCACAACCCTTCCTTTCGGAAGGTTTGTATTCTCTCTAAAAAATATCATTTTACATTTGTCGGCCTTGAAATTCTCCTCAAAACTCCTTTCAGTGAGTGAGATTATGTCTACTGCATTTTTGCACAAGATGAGGTCTAAAATCAGATCTTTAGTTCTTAAAAAGATATTTTCATTATTTTTGGCGATTTCTATTAATCCCAGAAGATTGTTTGATGTTGAATTATAGTTCTCTCTCAACAATTCGACCTGCTTCTGAATTAAAGAAACTGCACCACCAGTTTCATGCACAATTTCAAGCGCATTTAATATATGAGAATTTTTAGAAAGGAAATCTGGATTGAGTAACAGAAATTGTTCTACTTCTTTCTCACTAAGTGATTTCTTGGTCATTATATTGTTACGTTTATTTGTTTAATGAACTTAGCCTCGCCTTTAGCTAATATTTCATTATTTTCTACATTGTAATCTATAAATATACTTCCTTTCTCAAAGTTCACTTTAACAGGAGCTTCAATAGTTTTATCTTCTATGGCAATCAGGGCAGCAGCACAGGCTCCACTTCCGCAAGCCAAAGTCTCTCCAACGCCTCTTTCGTATACCCTTAATTCTATTTCATTATTAGAAACAATCTTTCCTAATCCAAAATTTACTCCGTCAGGAAACCAGTCACTATTTTGTAATGCATCACCTATGAAGTTTAAAGCCATTCCATCAGCTATTTCTTTGAAACTGACTGCATGAGGATTGCCTAGATCAATAACCCCTATCTCAATTTCATTTCCTTCAATCGAGATAATGTGTTTATGGTTTTCATTCTCTGGAGGGAGATTGTTTTTTAGATCAAGATTGTTGGGATTTAAGAATTTAACTGAATATTCTCCGTTTTGATGTGCCTTTAAGTTCCAAAGACCCCCTAAAGTGGCGACTGAGAATTCTTTTTTGGCAATCAACTCTTCATCAACGACAAATTTAGCAAGACATCTAGCTCCATTTATACAATTCTTTGCTACTGATCCGTCAACGTTATATATTTCCGCAGACAAATCTACATCAGGACTTTCTGGAGGAAGAATGCATATCAGTTGATCAAATTCCACTTCACCCAACTCAGCTATTTTCGAAACCTGTTCTGAAGAAAAGCAAAAATCTTCTCTCAGCAGGTCTACCAAGGCAATAACATTTCCTAAGCCAGAAAAGATATAAAGGTTTATTTCCATCGTTTACAAATCTTTCTCGAGAGCAATTGAGTCCTCGTAGCTTTCCCTTCTTTTGATGAGTTTTGAAGAAGAACCATGAACAAGTATTTCAGGTGCCTTTAATCTAGAATTGTAATTTGAGCTCATCACAGAACCGTAAGCACCAGCATCCATAAACGCAATTAAATCGCCTTGTGCAAGGACTAACTCCCTATCTTTAGCTAATACATCTGCACTTTCACAAACAGGGCCCACTAATTCATAAACTCTTTTCGCAGAATCATTACGTTTTATTGCTTTTACAGCATGCCAAGCATCATAAAGTGCTGGCCGCATTAAATCATTCATACCAGCATCTATGATCGCAAAATTTTTATATTCAGTTAATTTTAAGTATTCAACATTAGAAATTAAAATACCTGCGTTACCAGTTATTGACCTTCCGGGTTCTAAAACAATATTAATATTTGATCCTTTCAGAGCATTAGAGATTTCTGACATTAAAGATTCAGGGTTTCCAGGGCTTTCTTCCTTGTAAGTAATACCTAGACCGCCTCCAATGTCTAAGAAATTTATTTCATGTCCATTTTTCATTAACAGTTGGCGGGCATCTAATAAGAATTCCAAACTTTTTATTATTAAGCTGTTATCAGAAATTTGAGACCCAATATGACAGGCTATACCAGAAATTTTGATTAAGGGTGTATCCTTAGCTTTTAAAGATATATTTAGAAGAGTTTCGTTATCCACTCCAAACTTTGAGGTCTTAAGCCCAGTTTCTATATATTTATGAGAGCCAGTTGGGATATCTGGATTAATTCTGATAGAGCATTGAACCGCTTTTTTTATAGCTTTAGATATTTTAGCTATACGGTCAAACTCATCTTCAGATTCTATATTAATTGAAAGAATTCCTAGATTTATTGCTAGTTCAATATCTTCTGTAGATTTAGCTACTCCTGAAAAGACTATTTTTCTGGGATCTGCACCCGCTTCTATGCATCGCTTTAATTCATTACCAGAAACTACATCAAATCCTGAGCCTAGCCTTACAAGTTCTTTCAATATATGGATATTAGAGTTGGCTTTAACTGCATAACAAATCTGATCACCTTTCCTTAAAGCATTGGCATACCTATTGTAATTATTCTTTATGGCTGAACCAGAATAGATAAATGCAGGTGTGCCAAATTTATGTGCAATGTCAGAGATAGGCAAATCGTCTACGTATAGTTGCCCTTCTTTTTCGTTAAACCCTTCCATGACTATTCAGATTAATTTCCGATTCATTAGGCAGACTTAACGGAACCTTATTTCCGCAAGCAATATTACCCACGGCTAAAAAAATAATAATTAATGTAAGTGGTATAAGTTTCATCAATTTACCGTTTAGCTAGGACCTTTTTTGCAAAATTTATTTCTTTTCTAATCTGAGAGGGAGCAGTACCTCCAACAAGTTTTCTAGAATTTATTGATTTCAAGGGGTCTAAGTGAGAACTTACATCTTCAGAGATTAATTTAGAAAATTTTCTTAATTCTGTAATCTCTAATTCAAATATTTGCACTTTCTTAGATTCAGCATAAGCCACTATCTTGCCGACAGTTTCATGAGCTTTTCTAAAAGGCATAGACTTGTCCACCAGGTAGTCTGCTAAATCTGTGGCAGTAATTTGTCCAAGGCTACAGTCTTCTTCCATTTTTTTTACATTTGCTTTCATGCCTTGAATTAAAAGGCTAAGTAGAAGTAGGCTATCATTGGAATAATCCATACTTTCAAAAATAAATTCTTTATCTTCTTGTAAGTCTCTGTTGTAAGAAAGAGGTAGATTTTTCATCAAGGACAATAAGCCCATTAGATTAGCTATAGTCTTTGATGAGCCACCTCTAATTAGTTCTGCAACATCAGGATTCTTTTTTTGAGGCATAATTGAAGACCCAGTACAAACTTCATCAGACAAGTGAACGTATTCAAATTGTGAAGAAGACCATAAAACAATTTCTTCACAAATTCTTGATAAGTGGATACCGAGTATAGAGAGAGCTGAAGCTGTTTCTATCACAAAATCTCTGTCACTTACTGCATCAATTGAGTTTCTAGATAAGGCTTTAAATCCAAGTTTCATGGCTAAAAAGTTTCTGTTAATTGTATACTTTGATCCGGCTAGTGCGGCAGAGCCCAAGGGGAGGACGCTCATTCTATTTCTTGTATCAATCAATCTTGTATAGTCTCTCTCCAACATCTCATACCATGCCATTAAGTGGTGTCCGAAAGTAACAGGTTGAGCTATTTGTAGGTGAGTGAAGCCCGGCATAATAGAAGAAATATGCTTCTCGGCTTGTTTAATTATATTCTTTTGCGCTGAAGTTATATTCTTTAAAGTCTCATCGATCTTTAAGTTTAAGTACATTTTCAAATCAGTTGCAACTTGGTCGTTCCTAGATCGACCAGTGTGTAACTTTTTAGCAGCATTACCGGCTTTTTTAACTAAAGCAGATTCAATATTCATGTGAACATCTTCTAGGTCTTCTTTCCATTCAAATTTTCCGCTTTCTATTTCGGCAAGAATCATTAACAAACCTTTTTTAATTTTTTGGAACTCTTTTGGACTAATAATCTTTGCCTCTTTAAGTGCCTCTGCGTATGCTATAGAGCCTTTTATGTCTACTTCATAGAGCCTTTTATCTATATCTATAGAAGCAGTGAAAGAGCTAGTTAAGTTGCTTACTCCTTCTCTGAATCTTCCTCCCCATAAGGGGTTTTTTTTGTCTTTTTTATTTACCATGAACCTTTCATGAAGAAACTTTTTGTTTTAAAGTTAATTCTTTAATTTGCCTCTTAGTATTTATAAATATCAGATTTAAAAGGGCCTTCCTTTGGAACGCTTATATAGTCGGCTTGTTCTGAAGATAGTTTTGTCATAACTCCTCCAAATCCTTCCACCATGTAAGAAGCAACTTCTTCATCCAATTTTTTCGGTAGTACTTCAACTTTGATGAGCTCCTTTTTTGTATCTTCGTCATTTACATGTGCGAATTTCTTTTCATACAAATACATTTGAGCTAAGACTTGATTTGCAAAAGACCCGTCCATTATTCTCGAAGGGTGACCGGTTGCATTTCCTAGATTAACTAATCTTCCTTCTGAGAGCAGAATCAAATAGTCTGCGCTATCTAAATTAGGAGATTGACCAGCTTTAGTGTCTCTGAAGACTTTATGCACTTGAGGTTTCACTTCTTCCCATGCCCATTCTTCTCTCATGAACTGAGTATCTATCTCTGTATCAAAATGCCCTATGTTGCATACCACAGCTCCTTTTTTTAGAGCTTTTAACATATGTTTATCACAAACTTTATAATTTCCAGTAGTTGTAACAATTAGATCTGTATCTTCTAAAAGGTCCTTGTTTATAGAATTATCATCATTATTGTTTAGACCATCTACATAAGGTGAAACAACTTCATAGCCATCCATGCAGGCCTGCATTGCACATATAGGATCAATTTCAGTGACACGAACAACCATACCTTCTTGCTTTAAGCTTTGAGCTGAACCTTTACCAACATCACCATATCCAATAACTAAAGCTTTTCTTCCAGCTAAGAACATATCTGTTCCTCTTTTAATGCCATCATTAAGGCTATGTCTAGTTCCATATTTATTATCGTTCTTAGATTTAGTTACTGAGTCATTAACGTTTATTGCAGGAACTTTTAACTCACCTTTTTCTATCATTTCATTGAGTCTTACTACGCCAGTTGTTGTTTCTTCTGTTATGCCATGAATATTTTCTAAAATTTCAGGATATTTCTCATGCGCCATAGCAGTTAGGTCTCCTCCATCATCGAGAATCATGTTCGCGTCCCATGGCTTGCCCTCAGATAATATTGTTTGTTCTATGCACCAATTAAACTCTTCTTCCGTTTGTCCTTTCCAAGCAAAAACTGGTATGCCAGATTCCGCTATAGCAGCCGCTGCATGATCTTGTGTCGAAAAAATATTGCAACCAGACCATCTTACCTCTGCACCTAAAGCGGTTAAAGTTTCTATAAGAACTGCTGTCTGAATAGTCATATGAATGCAACCAAGGATTTTTGCGCCTTTTAAAGGTTGCTCTGCTGCATACCTTTCTCTTAATTTCATCAAGGCAGGCATTTCAGATTGTGCAATTACAATTTCTTTTCTACCCCATTCGGCAAGAGCAATGTCGGAAACCTTGTAATCATTTGTAGTCATAATTTTATCCTTTTAGAGCTTCAATCTTATCTGTTTTTTCCCAAGTGAAAGCATTTTCTTCTCTTCCGAAATGCCCATAAGCAGCCGTTGCTTGGTAAATTGGCCTTTTAAGGTCAAGCATTTTAATAAGTTGTCTGGGTCTTAAATCAAAGTGCTCTCTAATTAATTCTGAAATTTTGTTTTCATCAATTTTAGAGGTGCCAAAAGTATTCACACTTATTGATGTGGGTTCTGCAACACCTATAGCGTATGAAACTTGTATCTCGCACCTATCAGCTAAACCTGCAGCAACTATATTTTTTGCAACATACCTTCCAGCATAAGCAGCTGATCTGTCAACCTTCGAAGGATCTTTACCAGAAAAAGCGCCTCCTCCATGTCTTGCCATTCCGCCATAAGTATCGACAATTATTTTTCTTCCGGTTAAACCGCAATCTCCTACAGGCCCACCAATCTCAAATCTTCCTGTAGGATTTATGAAGTATTTTGTGTTTTGATTAAGCCAGTTTGAAGGCAGTATAGGTTTTACGATTTCTTCCATAACTCCTTCTTTTAAATCCTTTTGAGAGACATCAGGGTTATGTTGGGTTGATAAAACTACTGCAGAAATTGATTCTGGTTTGCCATCATCTCCATACACAAAGCTAACTTGGCTTTTGGCATCTGGCCTTAACCAAGAAAGCTTTCCAGATTTTCTAATAAAAGCTTGCTGTTCAACAAGTCTGTGAGAGTAAGTTATGGGTGCAGGCATTAAAACCTCGGTCTCATTTGTTGCATAACCAAACATTAAACCTTGATCTCCTGCCCCTTGTTCTAAACTTTCTCCTTCACCTTCATTGACACCTTGCGCTATGTCTTGGGATTGCTTTCCAATTGCATTTACAACTTCACAGGTATTCCCATCACACCCAACGTCTAAACTGTTGTAACCTATATCTAAGATAACTTTTCTAGTTAATGCCTCTAGATCCGGTTCTGATGCACTTGTTATCTCCCCAGCGAGCACAACTAAGTTATCTTTAACTAAAGTTTCACAGGCAACCCTAGATTCAGGATCGTCTTTTAGCATGGCATCTAAAACAGCATCAGAAATTTGATCAGCCATCTTGTCTGGATGTCCTTCTGACACAGATTCAGATGTAAATAACTTATATTCAGACATATTTATTTACTTCTTATAAAGAAAAGGCGCGTATTTTACACATAATCAAGTTGATTTAGCCATTTTTTAGAAATATGTAAGCATTGGCTATATACAGGCAAAAAGTTTTCAGCCAAAATATGAATAACTAAAAAATGGCTACAAAAAACACTGATATAGCTAATATTCTAAGAGTATTGGCAATGGATGCGGTAGAGGAAGCGAAATGTGGTCATCCAGGAATGCCCATGGGAATGGCTGACATAGCTGAAGTCCTGTGGAGAAAACATCTAATTCACAATCCCAAAAATCCTAATTGGCCTAATAGAGACAGATTTGTGTTATCAAATGGTCATGGATCAATGCTTATGTATGCTTTGCTGCATTTATCAGGATATGACCTTAGTTTAGATGAGATAAAGAACTTTAGGCAGTTAGGTTCTAAAACACCGGGTCATCCCGAATACGGAATAACACCTGGCGTTGAAACAACTACAGGACCTTTAGGTCAGGGTATTTCTAATGCTGTAGGAATGGCAATAGCCGAAAAGATTCTTTCAGATAAATTTAATACTTCAACTCATAATATAGTAAATCATATGACCTATGTTTTTACAGGTGATGGTTGTTTAATGGAAGGCATATCTCATGAAGCTTGTTCCTTGGCAGGTACTTTAGGCCTAGGAAAGTTAATAGTTATTTACGATGACAATGGCATTTCAATAGACGGTAATGTTGAGGGTTGGTTTACAGAAGATATTCCTGAAAGATTTAAATCTTACGGTTGGCAAGTGATATCAGCGGTTGATGGTCATAATGCAGATGAAATTGATAAGGCAATAAATATTGCTAAAGCAGATACTGAGAAGCCAAGCATAATTTGCTGTAAAACAATTATTGGAAAGGGATCTCCTGAAAAGGAGGGTTCTGCATCTTCTCATGGATCTGCTTTAGGCGAGGAAGAGATTAAAAACACGAGAGCTAATTTGGGTTGGAATCATGAAGCTTTCGATATACCCAAAGATATTTATTCTGAATGGGATGCATCTGATCAAGGACAAGCGATAGAAGATGAGTGGAATGAAATATTTACAGACTATAAGTCTAAGAATCCTGCCTTAGCTGAGGAATTTTCAAGAAGAATGACTTCAGATTTACCTGATGGTATCGAAGAAGCTATCTACAAGTACATTGAAGATGTGCAGAAAGAAGAGCCTAATATTGCAACAAGAACATCTTCTCAGCGAGTAATTAATGTTTTAGGTCCACTTATTCCAGAATTAGTTGGAGGTTCGGCTGATCTTACAGGTTCAAATAACACTAATTGGGAAGGTACGCATGAGATTAAATATGGGGATTTTTCTGGAAATTACATAAATTATGGTGTTAGAGAGTTCGCCATGACAGGAATAATGAATGGTTTAGTTCTACATGGCGGAATTAAGCCTTATAGTGGTACTTTCTTGACCTTTCTTGATTATGCAAGAAATGCTGTCAGGATGGCTGCACTGATGGAAATACCTACAGTATTAGTCTACTCACACGACTCCATAGGAGTTGGGGAAGACGGACCAACTCACCAACCAGTTGAGCACCTAACAAGCCTAAGGACTACCCCAAATTTGGAAACTTGGAGGCCTTGTGACACTTCTGAAACAGCCATCTCTTGGTTATCAGCGATAACCAATACTTCTAAGCCTACAGCATTGATACTTTCAAGGCAGAAACTTCCAACATTTTCTAGAAACGAATCGCAAATAAACTCAATTTCTAAAGGCGCTTATATTCTCTATGAACCTGAGTCTAAAGCAGAATTAGTTTTAATTGCTACCGGTTCAGAAGTTAAACTTGCCATGGAAGTTGCAGAAGAACTTAAAGGTAAAAAAAATATAAGAGTGGTTTCTATGCCTTGTTCAGAAAGGTTTGATGAGCAGTCAGATGAATACAAGACTTCGGTATTAGGAAATGGCATTAAAAGGGTTGCCATTGAAGCCTCTCATGAAGATTGGTGGAGAAAATATGTAGGCCTTGAAGGAGAGGTTATTGGCATGACTTCCTTTGGGGAGTCCGCCCCCGGCGATGATCTATTTGAGCATTTTGGATTTACCAAAGAAAAGATCATAAAAACTTTAGGTTTATAAATCTCATGATATTACCTGGATTGAGCGATTTTCAATTTAAAGATCAGCGTGTTCTGTTGCGTCTAGATTTAAATGCCCCAATAGAAGATGGTTTAGTCAGTAATGATGAAAGGTTGGTTAGATCTCTTCCAACCATTAATCATATTTTACAAAATCAAGGTAAACTTATAGTAATCAGTCACTTGGGGAGACCCAAAGAAAATGGCAAACTCCAGACAGAATTTTCTTTAAGGCCAGTCGTTAAACGATTAGAGCAGTTATTAAATAGATCTATTATCCTGATTAGTGACATAAATAAATTACCTTCGATAGCAAGTGGCGAGATGATTATTCTTGAAAATGTTAGGTTTTTAGAAGGAGAGAAATCTAATGATCCTGTTCTGTCTAGGAAGTTAGCTGATCTTGCAGATATTTTTGTTATGGATGCTTTTGCAACTTCACATAGAGCACACTCATCCACTACAGGAGTAATCAAGTTTAGTAAAAAAGCTTGCGCTGGCTTTCTTCTGCAGGAGGAGGTAGATGCATTATTAAAATTCACTAGCAATAATAATGGAAAGTCTCTTGCTGTATTGGGGGGAGCAAAAATATCTACTAAATTAGATTTGATTAATTCTTTATGCGCGAAGATGGATAATGTAATTTTGGGAGGCGGCATTGCTAATACTTGTTTGCTGGCTCAAGGCTTTTCTGTAGGAAACTCTCTAGTTGAAGAAAGCATGCTTGAAGAGGCTTTAGAACTCTCAAAGAGAAATAACGTGATTCTTCCAAAAATGGTTGTGACTGCAGATAACATAAAACAAAAAGGGATTATAAAAAGTGTTGATAATATAAGAGAAGATGAATCAATTTTTGATATAGCTCCCGAAAGTTTTGAAGAGCAGCAAGATATATTTCGCAAGGCAGATACAATTTTATGGAATGGACCAATGGGCTTGTTTGAAGAAATTGCCTTTGCTCAAGGAACTAATCAAATAGCTAATATGATTGTTTCGTCCAAGGGGTTTTCAGTAGCTGGTGGAGGCGATACTATATCTGCAGCTGATAAAGCAGGTGTATTAAAAGAGCTCGATTATGTTTCAACAGCGGGAGGAGCATTTTTAGAGTTTATTGAAGGAAGAAATTTGCCTTCACTAGAAGCTTTACAATTGAAATGGGCAAAATGATATCGTAGGAGAGTTATATGAGAGATTTGAACACTATTGAAGAGGTAGCTAAGTATATAGTAGAAGATGGAAAGGGGATTCTGGCTGCTGATGAAAGTAATCCAACCTGTGGAAAACGTTTTGATTCTATTGGAGTAGAGTCCAACGAAGAAAACAGAAGAGATTATCGTGAAATGTTATTCCGATCAGAAGGCATGAAGGGCAATATAGGTGGAGTTATTTTATTCGATGAAACCATTAGACAAAAAGCTAAAGATGGCACTCCTTTGGTGAATATAATTTTAGATCAAGGAGCTTTACCGGGCATTAAAGTAGACAAAGGACTACAAAATATTGGAGATTCTGAGGAATCATTAACACAAGGCCTTGAAGGCTTGAATGAGAGACTAAAAGAGTATTATTCTTTAGGAGCAAGATTTACTAAATGGAGGGCTGTAATAAAAGTTAGTGATTCATTGCCTTCTGAAGAAGCCATTTTGAGCAATATGAGTGCTCTAGCTGAATACGCTAAGTTGGTACAAGAAAATAATATGGTACCCATGGTAGAACCTGAGGTCTTAATGGATGGCAATCACTCAATTGATCAATGCTTTGAGGCAACATCAAGAAGTTTAGAATGCTTGTTTGGCCTTTTGAATGACAAAGGAGTTAATATTAAAGGAACTATATTAAAACCAAATATGGTAACCGCCGGCTCAGATTCTCCAGTTAAAGCTGATATTGAAGAAGTGGCTAATCAGACCCTCAAATGTCTAAAGATGCATGTTCCCGATGATCTGCCCGGGGTAACATTTTTATCAGGTGGCCAGTCAGACATAGATTCAACAGCTCATTTAGATGCCATGAACAAAATAGGAGGCTTTACCTGGAAACTAAGTTTTTCATATGGAAGGGCATTGCAACAGCCAGCTTTGAAGGCTTGGATGGGTAAGAATGAAAATACTTCTTTAGCACAAGAGGCTTTATCTCATAGAGCACATATGAATAGTCTAGCTTCTGAAGGTTCGTGGAGTTCTTCGTTAGAAAATTAGAATCTAGTTGAAACTTCTAATCCAAAGAGTCTCTCAAGCAAGTGTAAAAATTGATGATCAAAACATAGCTTCTATTGCAAATGGTATTTTAGTATTTGTAGGATTCGACCCCTCTGATACGGCAATAGAGATAACTAAATTAACCAATAAACTTCTTAATTATAAAGTTTTCAATGACACTAGAGGGCGAGTTTCGCTAAGTGTAATCGAAGCACAAGCAGAAGTATTGCTTGTACCTCAAGTCACTCTTGCTGTTAAAACCAATAAGGGTTTAAAGCCAAGCTTTTCTGGAGCAGCTGATCCAGAAAAGGGATTAGAGCTTTTTAAAGTTTTTAAGGATCACCTTCAAGGTAGTTATTCTAAAATAAAAGCTGGGAAGTTTGGTGCAAACATGTCTGTAAGTTTAATAAATGAAGGACCAATAACCTATTGGTTTGAAGTCTAGTTAATCCTTGTTTTTTACAAAAAACCTAGCCATCAATAGTCCAATTTCAAACAAAAACCATGCTGGTATTGCCAATAATGTCTGTGAAATAACATCTGGAGGAGTCAAAAACATACCTACAGTGAAGCATCCTATAATCACATAAGGCCTTTTAGCGCTAAGGCTTTGCGGTGTAGAAAAGCCACTCCATATTAACAGGAATATAAAGACGGGTATCTCAAAGGCAAACGAGAAGGCAAACATCATGCCCAACACAAAATCAAGATATCTGCTTATGTCCGTCATCACTAGAATACCTTCCGGAGCAGAGCTAGTAAAAAAACTAAAAACTAAAGGCAACACAAGGCTATATGTAAATATTATTCCTAGGTAAAAGAGCAATACACTAGATAGCATTACCATGAAGCTTAGGCTTTTCTCATTTTCATACATTCCAGGAGCTATAAATTTCCAAATTTGATTAAGGCAATATGGCATAGATACTAATAATGAAACGAAGAAAGAAAGTTTAAGAGGAGTTAAAAATGGTGAAGCCACTTCTGTAGCGATCATTGATGAGTTTTGCGGTAGAAAAATTTGTAAGGGCTTAGCTAGAGCTTGATAAATATCATTTGAGAAGTAAATCAGGCACAAGAAACATACCACAATGATCACTAGGCATCTAATGAGTCTTGATCTTAGTTCTGTTAAGTTATCTATGAAGGTATTGTCTTGCATTTCTAGATTTCATTTTTCTGAATCTTCTAGATCCTTCAAGATTTCTTCGTTTCTAGAGTCTTGGTAGGCTTCATTTAAGCCAAAAGATTTACTGAT
>CEVR01048271.1_pt1 | contig 17748 bp, 12 predicted proteins | sample 356541 | NCBI WGS metagenome assembly CEVR01 (sample SAMEA2623734, study PRJEB7988) | marine metagenome | isolation source: saline water (ENVO:00002010), including
GGTTTCACCTGTCTGCCTAATCCATTCATCGAGTTGATCATCATCTTCAACGTCTACATCTTTTCCTGGTTTAGACTGATCTCCTCTATAAGGATCAAAAGACTCCTGTAAAAAAACTCTTCTAGTTTCCCTAAAAGCATTTCTGGTATCAATCATGTCCTGTTCTTCTGATAAATAATTGGGATACATTAGAGGTTCATCATTGGGATCGGCACTTTTTAGAGCAATATGCCCCCTACTTTGAGGTCTACAGATATAGATAACTGCTGTAAAGCCATGATCTTTATCAATACCTTCTCTGCCATGAAGATCTTTAGTTTGAATTGAAGTAAAGTGAAGTTGAGTGTCAGGAATGTCCTTATCAGGATGAGATTTAAAGAATGCACCAGCACTTGTTGGAGGATAAGCTGCATCTCCAGTTCCAAACATTAAATATTTTATTCCTGATAAGCCAGTATTTAATAAACCTGCAGACCTGTGGAGAGTAACTGGTTGAGTTGCGTAGAAAGAATTTAAAACGCCATAGTGATCTTGAAGATTTTTTCCAACTCCCTTTAATGCATGCACTACATTGATACCATGCTTATTCAATTCCTCTGGGTCTCCTATGCCGCTATTCATGAGTATTTGTGGAGAATTTATAGCACCAGCAGAAATAATTATTTCTTTGTTTGATTTGCAGGTATAGATCTGTCCATTCTTAAGATACTCAACACCTGTGGCCTTTTTTCCTTCAAAGATTATTTTATTTACTTGTACATTAGTTTCAGTAGATAGGTTTTTCCTTTTTAGAGCTGGATGAAGATATGCTCTTGCTGCACTCCATCTTCTAGGACCAAATTTAGTATCCTTCATAGTATGTTCGTATCTTGAAAAGCCTTCCTGCTCTTTACCATTAAAATCGTCAGTTAAAGGAAAGCCAGCTTGTTCACCAGCTTTTAAGAAAACATCTAGTAATAAATCATCTGTTCGAGAAGATTTTTTAACGTTTAGAGGTCCTTCAAATCCATGAAAATCCTGATCGCCGTCCCCTTGAAAATTTTCAGCTTTCTTGAAGTATGGAAGAACATCATCATAAGACCAACCTGCATTACCTAACTGCCTCCACAGATCATAATCATAAGAATGCCCCCTTATATAAACCATTGCATTAATAGAAGAAGATCCTCCCCATACTTTTCCTCTTGGCCAGTAAAGTTTTCTATTCTTTGTATTTGGTTCTGGCTCAGTCTCAAAACCATAATTTAGATTGCTCTTTTCTGGCACAATTTGAGAATAGCCAGAGGGCATATGTATAAAGAAGTTCCTGTCCTTGCCTCCAGCCTCGATACTAAGGACAGTGTTTTTGTCATTTTCAGATAGTCTGTTAGCCATCACGCACCCTGCGCTTCCTGCTCCAATAACTATATAATCAAAATTACTTTCCATACTATCTCCTTAAGTGATGAAGATATGAATTTTAACTTAAAACTTAGGCTGATTTGAAATGTTCTACTAGTCTGGAGATTACTTCACCGTTTAATTCTTCAGGAAGCTCATGCCCTACTCCTTCCATAATCATCATCTGAGAATTTTGAATACCATCAGCTATAGCCTGACCATGATCTAGAGGAAGAATTGCATCTTCGGTGCCATGTATTACTAAAGTAGGAAGATTTATTTCTTTTAACCTTGATCTTCTATTAGGACTCGCTCCTACTGCATCACCATGACCGGAATGAGGATTATGACCATGTTCCATAACAGGCTTCATTTTTTCTCTAAAGTTTTCTTCATTAAAAGGAAACCTGGAGCCGGTTAGTTCTTTGTAAATTCTTACGACACCATCTTCATAATTACCTTGGATATTCATCATAAAAGATTCTTTCATTCCTTCAATCAATGCGGGGGTCATAGTGGATAATTCTGGATCCCCCATACCAGGACTGGACATGATTGGGGTAAGGCTCAAAGCTCGTTCTGGGTGGTCTAAACCTATAACTTGAGTAATCATTCCACCCATTGACGCTCCAACTACATGAGCTTTATCAATTCCAAGATGATCCATTAAACTAACTGCGTCTTTGGCCATATCACTGAGATCGTATTTTGCTTTTGATGATTGTTCAGAAGCTGTAAAGTTTCCTTCATCATCTGTAACAACATTAAATGCAAAATTAATTAAGTATTTAGAAATACTTAAAGGAAGCAATTTAGCTATCTTAGATATGAAGCCCTCTTTATAAAGCCAAGTGCTCTTACCCACATCTCTGTTATCGAACCTAACGACATGGAAGCCTGCTTCTACCAAAGGGTTAATAAACTCTATGGGCCACTGCATGCAGTTAGCATTGGCACCCATAATTAGAAGAACCGTGGGGTTGGAAGAATCGCCGAAGTCTTCCCACCAAATATTGATTTCGTTTACTTCGGCAATTCCTTGTGGCATTAAGATTTCTTAGAAGTCTCTACGCCATTCTATTCCAAATCGTCTAGGCTGACCCCAATAATCTGCTGCCATTCCTAAAGAAGGGTCACCTATTTCAGGATCTCCACCTTGCCATAACATACCTGATCTATATTCTTTATCAGTAAGGTTTGTTCCCCATAAAGTTATAGTTGTTACACCATCAGCAAGATTGAAAGCTATTCTTCCATCAACTAAGTTATAACCAGGCATTTCGGATCCAGGCGTGTGTCTCAACGTTCCCCAAGAATTATCACGTTTGGTTAAACCTATCTGGCTAACAACATTAGCTCCTGATGACAAAGATTGAGTATGTATTAGAGCTATGTCAAAAGTATAGCTTTTTCCATTGTCGCCAGAATACCCAAATGGTGTATCGCTAAGGTCCCTTTGAGAGATAGTTGTAACGAAAGTAGTTGGGTCATAAAGATAATCATCCACGGTGAAATTCTTATATTTTCCATCCATTAACCCATAAGTCACGGTAAGCGCTAGACCATCTGATAATTGCGCTAGAAGCTCTAGTTCAATACCTTCAATTTGTGCTTCTTTAGCATTAATGATGTCCGCTGTAGGTTGTCCATCTATTACTCTTCCAACTGTTATCTGTTGGTTTTCATAATTATTATAAAAATAAGTACCATTTAGACGCATTGTTCCATCTCTAAGTGTGCTTTTGAAACCTACCTCATAGTTATCAGATACTTCCGGTAGATAAGGTTTCATATCTATGCCTTGATTGAATCCACCGGATGAATAACCTTTACTGTAACTATAATAAGTCATTAAATTTTCTGAATTTTGATGACTCAAAATAACTCTAGATGTAGTTTCACTGTAATCAACCTCTTGAGTGCAAGTTTCTGACTTAGCCATCATGGTGGCAGGATCTATATTTCCAGGACAGTTATTTGTTGGATCGAACGGTCCTTGAGCATTATTTCCGACATACAAATACTGACCTCTAGTGAACCTCCTGTCATCTTCAGTTCTTCTCATACCAACAGTTATATCAGTTTTGTCACTTATCACGTAAGTACCTTCAGCAAAAAAAGCATCATTCGAGTTTGTGACATCATTATATTGAGTTCTAGAACCAAACATCTGAGTTCCCATAACAGTTTCTGCCACATTAAGAACTCCCGGTATCACCAGATAAAACATTGGCCATGCAGTTGGTGCAGGAGGAGTATATCCTCTTAAAACCGGCACATCGATAATTCCATAATTATCTTCTTCAAAAGTATAAAAACCGACAGTCCAAGTTAAATTATCAGTATCTCCACTCAGTCTTATCTCATGAGAATCAACATCGTTTTCACTTCTGTTATTGATAACATCTAAAAGGTTAGTTGTTGAAGTCGTTGGTGAATTACCACTACCCATTCCCCAACCCCAAGTTCCATTATAGTTTTCAATTTCTCTATGATTTGAAATCATAGTTAAAGTACCTAAACCTATATCTAGACTTTGAGTAAGTGTGATTGAATCAGTTTCAGAAGTTGCTGATTGATTGGGGTTGTTATCTCTACCGAGAAATCTGCTAGTTTCATTACAATTCTTTTGCATGGTGTCATACGTACCTGCCAAGTATGCAACAGCAGGGAAACCTGTAGCCAGTGCTCCATTTGCAGGGGCTATAAAACGACAGCTTGAAAGATTGGATAATTCATCTGATTCAAATCGATCATACGTCAGTCTCGCATTATAAGAATCTCCAGTGTATTTTAATGAAGCCCTAAAAGATTGAGAATCTTCATTGCCTTGATCTTGTCCTGTGATCTGATTTTTAATAAATCCATCAGTTTCTTTAGACATAACGGCAAATCTTGCAGATAAATTGTCACTCATTGGAACATTTAATACTCCTCTCATCACTGTGTGACCTTCAGTTCCAACTCCTAAATTAGCAAAACCTTCAAAGGCTTCAGTTGGGTCCTTGGTAATAATATGTATTAATCCAGCTGTTGTGTTTCTGCCGAATAAAGTACCTTGGGGTCCCCTGAGCACTTCTACACGATCAACATCTATCAAATCAACCATTCCGCCCTGTGGTCTGCTTAAGTAAACACCGTCTATATATATACCTATTTTTGGGTCCTGAGTTTCTGACCAGTTAGATTGACCGATACCTCTCAAGAATACATTTGTTACAGTAGAATTAATTCCTTGTGCTGCAAAGTTCAAGTTAGGCGTTAATTTTGTAACGTCAGCTATCTCTGTAATATTTCTTGATTCAAGACGATCTCCATCCAATGCAGAGATCGGAATAGGTACAGATTGAGCAGATTCTTCTCTTTTTCTTGCCGTAACCACCACCTCATCAAATATAGATGACTCTTCTTCAGCAGAAATAGTAAAAGAAGGTATTGTTAATAAAGAAAGACTTATAAATAGTACCTTAATTTTCATTAGGTTCTCCCCCAGATTGTTAAATTTAAGTTACATTTAACTACTTATGAATGAATTTGGAAAGGATTTAAAGCTACCACCTAGTGAGATGATCATTTATATCTAGTTCAGGTAAAGACTTTATATTTCCAGAAGGGGTTCCTACATAAAGATATCCGATGACCTCATAGTGAGATGGTAGCGCCAAAGCATTCGTGATATTTTTATTAAAAGCCATTTTGCCTGTTCTCCAAATCGCCGAATAGCCGATATCATGCAATGCCAAAAGTATATTCTGAGCCGAAGCTCCTAAGGAAATAATCTGCTCAATTTTTGGTACTTTAGGATGTTCTTTTATATCTGCAGTTAAAACTATAACCATAGGAGCTCTAAATGGAGCTTTTTCAAGTTTTTCTTTCAATTCATCTGTCATTTCTTCACCCGAAGCAATAGATGCTTCAACAAATGAATTTCCTAGCTTCTTTCTTGCATCTCCTGTTATTTCAATAAACTTCCAAGGTCTTTGCCACGCATGATCAGGAGCTCTCAGTGCACATTTATAAACCTCCTCCATTTCTTCTGAGCTGGGAGCAGGCTCAGTAAGATGGGCTACAGAATTTCTAGTTTGAATAGCCTTAAGCGTTTCCAATTTTTATCTCCTAATTTTTAGGTTATTATAAATTAAGACCTCTATTTCTTGTATCTATCATATAATTTCACGCCTAAAAAAATGAAAGGAATACTGCTAGTAAATCTAGGCTCTCCAAAAGACTTAGAAAGCCACTCAATAAAGGAATATCTTACGGAATTTCTTTCCGATGACTTGGTTATTGACTATCCCAAATTTCTTCAACAAATATTGGTTAACTGGATAATAGTTCCTAACAGATATAAGAAAACGCAAAGAGCATATGCAAAAATTTGGACAGAGAGTGGCTCTCCTCTTATAAATAACACTAAGGAACTCGGTCTTAAATTAGCTAAAGATAGTTGCTTACATGTTGAAGTAGCTATGAGATATCAAGAACCTTCTATAAAAGATGCACTTATCAAATTAAAAAGTAAAGGATGCAACGAAATAAAAGCGATGCCTCTTTATCCACACTACGCCATTTCAACAACTCTAACTACTCAGGAAAAAATAAAAGATATTGCTGAAAGTATTGATAAGGAGATTAAGATTGAATTCATAAAATCTTTTTACAATGAACCTGAATATATTGATGCTTTGTGTTCTTTAATCAAAAAAAATAGAATCGAAGACTCAGACTTACTTCTATTTAGTTACCATGGAATTCCATTGAGGCATCTAAAAAAAGCAAAAGGAAAGAGTAATAATGGCTATTACTGTTCTAACGCGTGGTGCCCATCAAAAGAATATTGTTACAGACATCAGGTATATGAAACGTCTAGATTGTGTGCTGAGAAACTCAATATTCCAAAAGAAAAATGGCAAGTTTCTTTTCAATCTAGGATAGGTCCTGGTTGGCTCAAGCCTTTTACAGATGAAGTACTGAAGGAACTTCCCGATAAAGGTATTAAGAAGGTAGACGTAATATGTCCTAGTTTTGTTATTGATAATTTAGAAACACTGGAGGAAATTAGCATAGAAGGGCGTCATGATTTCTTGGCTGCTGGAGGAGAAAAGTTTAATTATATTCCTTGTCTTAATTATGAAGAAGACTGGGTAGAGGTTCTGAAAAATATGTCTAAAAAATGAAAGGCCTAGAAGAGGGTTCCAGGCCTTTCGGATCTTAATCAACCTTGGGGAGGGTTGATATGCCTAAATATATACAATTTAGGCCGTTCAAGAACGGGGCGAACCCCGTTCTGGGCGCTCTAAGCTAATGCCTTTCAGCATTAACAAAACTACTTAGAATCTCCAAGTTAAGGATAACCTTCCATTCACTTCTTCACCTACAGAAGCTTGGTGTGTGCTGTGTGAATGAGGGAAATAAACTTTATCAGTAAGATTCTCTATATTTAATCTAATGGAAAGGTCTTCCGACACATCATAGTATGCAGCAATATCTACTCTCGTATAATCTGGAAGTATTAATCCAGGTTTATTATTGCTGATATTGGACTTGCCTTGACGTGTGAAGCCTATCCCGTAACCAAATTGATCATTAACCTGATAAGTCGTCCATAAAGACAAAGTATGATCAGGTATTTCTCTGGGCTCTCCACCTGAACTGGTAAGCCCGTCCATGTTGCTATAACCAAATTGCATGTATAGTTGGTCATTTACTTGGCCTTTTACTTCAAGTTCAAAGCCATCAACTTGTAAGCCTACTATTTCAGCGCCTTCACCTGATTCGTCACGTGTAGCTATTGTTTGCTCATTGTCAAAATAACTAGCTCTAAGACTTAAGTTTTCCCTAATGTCGTAGTTTATTCCAATCTCCATATTTTCATATACATCAGGATCCAGAGCTGCAGAACTTGCAGTTAACTTTTTGTACTGTTCTCCTGATCTAGGCAAGAAACTCTCACTATAACTAAAGTACCAAGACATATTTTCTGCAGGTTTATAAATAATTCCTGCTCTTGGTGAAAATTCATCATCTTCTCTAGACTGTGATGTTCCTGCTTTGATGTCATCTACAGTGATGTCAAATTGATCTAGACGCCCACCTATAAGGATTTGTAGATCTTCAGAAACTTCTATTTGATCTTGAATGTATATAGAAGTGACTTCAATATCTGAAGTAGTTTTACTTTTCAGTTTAGTATTGAAATTGACACTCGTAGCCACACCTGCAGAACTAGTAGAAATATTCAAAGGTCTTGAAACATTAAATGATTCTTTATCATTTCCTGAGGTTGACCAATTTGAATCAAAACGATGATTACTATTATCAGTATCAACTCTCTCTACACCCACTAAAAGAGTGTGTGTTGAAGATCCTATTTCAAGTTCATTGATAAAATTACCTGAAATGATTAGATTTTCTCTTTCTGTTGGATCTCTATAACCGTCTAGAGTTACTACATTACTAGCTAAGTCATAACCAGAGGCATAAAGGTTCTGATACATCTTTTCAAACTCACTTGAAGTGATTGAAAAAACAGCTTTTGAAGTATCAGATAATTCTGTAGAGAGGATACCTCTAAAAATATCTGCTTCTAATGTAGTGATATTAATATCAGATGTTCCAAAAACTACATTCTTCAAGGCTTCGACTGGTACACCATTTGCTGTAGGTATACCTCTATCTATAAATCTTTCATGATCTGCGTATTCATAAGATAGGTCCAAAGTAGTGGAATCACTGAGTTCAACTCTCAAAGTAGGATTAAAACCCGTTCTATCACCATCATAGAAGTCTCTATGATTTTCTAAGGCATCGACATGGGCATTCAAACGAATAGCAGAATTGTCGCCTAGTTCCATGTTGTAATCGACCGCAAAGTCAGAGGCTCCAAAACTGTCAGCTCCTAGGTCAAAAGAACCAAAATTTTCGCCAATAGTAGCTTTCTTAGTTACCCTATTGATAATACCACCAGTTCCACCACGTCCAAATAACAAGGCATTTGGTCCTCTAAGAACCTCAACTTGCTCTACGTTATATAAGGAACGATAGTACTGAACATCATCTCTTGCACCATCTTGAAAGAAGTCAGCTGTTGATCTAACTCCCCTAAATACAACTGCATCTCTATGACCCTCACCCTGAGATGTATTAACACCAGGTGTGTATCTAACAATATCACCAATTGATCTAATACCCTGTTTACGAATATCTTCGTCTGTCACTATGGACACAGCCTGAGGTACGTCAACAATCGCAGTTGGTGTTCTGAGAGCATTAACTTGGTCTGAATAAAGAACCTTGCCCTTAACAACAATTTCCTCTATGTCATCATCAGCATAAACTGACAAAGCCAATAGAGAAATACCAATAAATAGAATTTTTTTGATAATCTACCCCGTTATTTTAAATAATTATCATTCTCATTTTAAGAATGATTCGCATTATAGATGAGAATGATTCTTATTTACAACCTTTTATTTAAAAATTTTGGGAATAATTTATAAAACTTTCAGACTTTAATTATTATGGGATCTTAAATCTTTTTCTATATCTTCGTGGTCACCTACCATAATGTGTCTTTCACTCTTAGTAACGTATTTTTCTAATAACGGTATAAATAAGAGAGGTACGAGGCCTCCGAGTAAAATACCTAAGGCTGCTGATCTCATAGTAGGATCAAGCAAAGAAGCAATAATATCTGCTAATATATGCGCTATTACTGCTCCTATTATTCCAGCTATATGACCATTTGAAGTTTTCTTTAGAAGTCTATTGATGCTCCAGCCAGTGTAATAACCAATTATCAAAATTCCTACATGAACAATGCCGAATACAAAACCTCTGAGCATGCCTTGTTCAAGGCCTAACATCTCAATAAAAAAATCCATTAATTATCAAGTTCTTTATCTAGATCGAAAGCGTCATGAAGCGCTTTCATTGCATCTTTCATTTCGTTTTTCTTTATGACAACTGAAATCTTTATCTCCGAAGTTGTGATCATAGAAATATTAATCTCATTTATAGCTAGAGCTTGAAACATCTTACTTGCAACCCCAGCATTTGCTCTCATGCCTCTACCGACTATACTTATCTTTGCTATATCACTATCTACTTCTACCTGCCCTCCTCCTAAAGATTTAGAGGTTTCTTTTAAAATAGTTTCAGCCTTGGAAAAATCTGATTTATCAACTGTAAAAGTGAAATCAGTTGTATTATCAGCACCGATATTTTGAACAATTACATCCACATCAATTCCTGCATCACTAATAGGACCAAGTATCTTGGCTGCGACACCAGGAACATCGGGGACCTTTCTCACAGTTAGTTTGGCTTCAGTGTCTATACTACTTATTCCGGAAACAATTGGTCTCTCCATAATATTTTTCTCCTCTTGTACTAAAGTACCTTCACCTGGTTTGAAACTGGAAAGCACTCTAATAGGCATATTAAATTTACTGGCATATTCAACTGCACGTAATTGAAGAACTTTTGCTCCCATGCTTGATAACTCCAGCATCTCTTCAAAGCTAACATTCTTTAAAAGTTTAGCTTTATCATAAACTCTAGGATCAGTTGTGAAAACACCATCTACATCTGTATAGATCTGGCACTCATCTGCTTTTAATGCTACGGCCAAAGCAACACCTGTAGTATCTGAACCCCCCCTCCCCAGAGTGGTGATATCACCAAGTTCATTCATACCTTGAAATCCCGTTATAACAGGAACAACACCGTCTTCAATCTCTTTCTTAACTTCCTCTACATCAACATCTAATATTCTTGCTCGACTATGACTGGAATTCGTTTTTATACCTAATTGATAAGCTGTATAAGATTTACCTTTAATACCCCTCTTTAATAAGGCCATGGCCAAAAGTGCTACAGATACTTGCTCTCCGGTTGATACTAAAGCGTCATACTCTCTAAGGTTTGGTTCAGGACTAATTTCTTTAGCTAATGAGATTAATTCATCAGTTTTATTCCCCATAGCAGACAGCACAACGGTTACTTTGTTGCCTTCATTTACTGTTTGTTGAACTATATCAGCAACTGCTTCTATCCTTTCAGCATTAGCCACTGACGTGCCACCAAACTTCTTAACTATAAGTTTACTCATCGAAATCGAAAAAAAGGAAGCATTCTATATAACTAATTGCTTAATGAAACAACTAAATCAGCAACGGAATCAAGAGCAACTTCTAAATCCTCAGAATTATCAGCCCCTCCTTGAGCAAAATCAGGCCTACCTCCTCCGCTTCCACCAAGTTGATTAACAAGATGTTTCATAATTTCTCGCGCGTCTATTTCAACCTTTTTTGAACAGGCAACAATTAAAGGTATTTTATCCCCAGTAATAGATACTAAAGTTACGATAGTATTTGGTTCATTATTCCTTAGTTGATCCGCTAAATCCCTTAAACTTTTTGCATCTATGTTTTCAAAACTTTTTGTTATTAAATTATAACCAGCAACAGTAACTGAATTGGCTTTTAGATCAGAAGCCGAAGAACTTATTCCTTCAGATTTTTTCTTTTTATTTTCATTGTTAAGAGAAGTGTTTAAGTTCTTTAGTTCTTTTATAGCATCCATTAAAGAGTTTGAAGCAGGACTTATTAAAGATATATCTTTTCCTAATCCCTTTTCTAAGGCAGTAATCTCTTCTTTGACCTGAACGATTTTTTTAAGAATCTGATCTTCAGAGCAACTAAGTTCTCTCGCTACCATATTTAACTTAGATTGAAGGTCTCTTATTAAATCAAGATTACTCTTATCTTGATCAATAAGTTCGACATCAACCAATAATTCATCACAAATAGATGTAATACGTTGTTCGAGTTCTTGTAAGAGTAATGTTGCGCCTACTCCGGTTACAGCTTCAATTCTTCTAACGCCAGCAGAAATACCTGATTCATTAATTATTTTCATTAAACCTATTTCTCCTGTTTTCGTAACATGAGTTCCTCCACATAGCTCTACAGAAAAACCTTCACCTAAATCCAGCACTCTAACTTTCTCTCCATATTTTTCACCAAAAAAAGCTATCGCACCTTTCTTTGTTGCTTCTTCAATTGTCATTACTTTGGTTACAGATTTAGTATTCTTTTCTATCTGTAAATTAATTAAATCTTCAATTTTTGTGATTTCTTCCGTACTAACTGGCTTGGAATGTGCAAAATCAAAACGCAATCTGCTTTCCTCAACCAAAGAACCTTTCTGCTCAATATGATCCCCGAGAATTTTTTTCAAAGCAGCTTGAAGTAAATGAGTGGCTGAATGATTTGGTACTACCTTATTTCTAAAGTCTTCATCTATATGAGCTAGTACTTTTGAATTTATTTTTAATTCGCCTTCCTTGACGACGCCGAAATGTCCATGATGATCTCCAATCTTTTGAGTATCCAGAACATCAAATCTAAAACCCTTTCCACTCAAGGTGCCTTTATCACCTATTTGGCCTCCTGATTCGGCATAAAAGGGTGTTTGCTCTAATATAACTACACCCTCCTCGTCTTCTGCTAATTTGTCACTCTTTGACTCTTTTGAGGTATTTATTAATTCAACTACCTTAGTATCTGAATTCGTTTGGTCATAACCTATAAATTCAGTTGAGCCTTTTATTGTTAAGGATTCGGGTACAACTGAGGTAAAAGAGTTAGAAGATCTTGCCCTTTCTTTTTGTTCTTCCATTAATTTTTCATACTCAACTAAATCTACTTCTAAACCTCTTTCTCTTGCAAAATCTGCAGTCATGTCCACAGGAAATCCAAAAGTGTCATAGAGCTTAAAGACAATATCTCCAGGTATAACTCTCTCATCCAGTTGAGCAATCTCACTCTCGAGCAATAACATTCCCTGACTAAGCGTTTCCGAAAACTGTTGCTCTTCTTGTAATAAATTCGCTTTTATAATCTTTGATTCTTTGGCGAGCAAAGGATGTGCATCTCCCATTTCTTCTATTAAAGTTGGCACCATCGAAGCTAACAAGGTACCTTTAAAACCTAGTTTATTTGCATGCCTTAAGGCTCTTCTTATTATTCTTCTAAGGACATAGCCTCTTCCTTCGTTGCTTGGAACAATTCCATCAGCTATTAAGAATGAACTTGCCCTTAAATGGTCAGCAATTACTCTTAAAGAAGGATTCTCAAGATTTTTTTCATCGATAAGTTCGGCTGCATTTTTCACCAGCTTTCCAAAAAGATCTATGTTGTAATTATTATGTTCTCCTTGTAAAACTGCAGTCATTCTTTCTAGCCCCATGCCAGTATCTACACACGGATTGGGCAAAGGGTTTAAGGTACCGTCTTTAGATCTATCAAATTGTGTAAAAACTAAATTCCAGATTTCTATAAACCTATCGCCTGGATCACTTGTCATAGTTGGTGGTTCACCCTCGATATGATCTCCGTGATCGTAATAAATTTCACTGCATGGCCCACAAGGCCCTGTATCCCCCATGGTCCAAAAATTTTCTTCGTCATCTAATCTAGATATCCTCTCAGGATCGACTCCTATCTTATCTATCCAAATTTTTTCTGATTCTTCATCATCTTTATGTACAGTTATCCATAACTTTTCTGGTGGTATCTCATATCTCTTAGTTAAAAGTTCCCAAGCAAATGCAATTGCTTCTTCTTTAAAATAATCACCAAAGCTAAAATTTCCTAGCATTTCAAAAAATGTATGATGCCTTGCGGTATAACCAACATTATCTAAATCATTATGTTTTCCACCTACCCTGAGACATCTTTGTGAACTTGTGGCCCTTGTGTATCCTCTTTTTTCTACTCCAAGCAGCATATCTTTAAATGGAACCATGCCTGAATTTGTAAATAGCAGGGATGGGTCATTAATTGGAATTAAAGATCCACTTTCAACTATTTCATGTCCCTTTTCCTTAAAAAACTCTAGAAAAATACTTCTTATTTGATTAGTTGAAAGATTTTTTTTCATTACTTACTAAAATATTTCATCAAAGAAATTTTGCATAGATTGCCAAGACCTATTATTAGAATCGGCATTAAACTGGGTGCCCAAAGAAGCATCGTTAGCTTCTGGATTAGTAAATGCATGATATGTATTTCCGTAACTATGTAATTGCCAATCCACATTGGCTTCTGTCATTTCTTTTTGGAATTCATCAACCATCTCTAAAGGCACCATTGGGTCTCTTTCCCCATGTAAAACTAAAACTTTAGACTTAACGCCTCCTGCAGCTATATCAGAACCCATCAAAAGACCATGGAAACTAACTACACCATTAAGTTCAGAACCTGACCTTGCTAAATCTAAGACAACTAAACCTCCAAAACAATAACCCACAGCCGCCACTTTACCAACATCAACTCCGTTCAGAGATTTACCATGAGTTAAAGCAGCATTGATTATTCCTTTCAATTTATCTCTATTTTCAACGAGAGGTGTCATTAAAGACTGATTTTCCTCAGTACTAGATCCAACCTGTCCTTCTCCATACATATCTACAGCCATTGCAATATAGCCAAGCTCTGCAAGTTCTTTTGCTTTTTCTTGAACGAAAGAATCTCTTCCAGCCCAAGTGTGCGCTATAAGGACTAGAGGTGCTAATTCTTTTTCTGGATATGCCACAAACCCAATATAATTATTATCTTCATAATGATAAGTAGTTTCTTCTGTTTTCATAAATTTCTCCTATAACTTTTCTAATTCAGCCTTAAAGCGCTTAGAATTTTCAACATAATGATAGGCTGACATAATCAAACCCTTCTTTTGATCTTCGTTTAACTCTCCTCTAATCTTTCCAGGCGATCCCATAACTAGAGATCCATCGGGTATCTCTGTGCCTTCTGTTATTAAAGCATTTGCCCCAATTAAACAGCCCTTTCCAATTTTTGCACCATTCAAAACAACAGAATTAATTCCGATTAGACTTCCATCTCCAATAGTGCATCCATGAAGCATTACTTTATGACCAATAGTTACATCTTTGCCTATTACTAAAGGAAAACCCATATCAGTGTGTAAAACTGATCCATCTTGAACATTGCTTCTTTCTCCTATTGTAATAAGTTCTGTATCACCTCTTAGAATAGCTCCAAACCATACGCTAGATTCTTTACAAAGTTTGACCTTACCCAAAACTGTTGCATTCTCTGCAACATAGAATTCTCCTTCAGTTGTAGGCTGAAATTCACCTAGTTTATATAGCATTTTTTTACCTATCTATTTCCTTCCGTTTTTAAATCAATTCCAGCATCCAAGGTTATATTTAAAAAATCTACCGTCATCATTGCCGTCAGTCCCCATATTATAAAAGATTCAAACTTATAAGCTGGCATAAAGAAGGATTCACCATTCCTTTGGATATTATCATTTCTATGCCTTTTATCTTGAAGAAGAAAACTTATAGGCACCCTAAAACAAGTCTCTATCTCTTCTGAATCATCATTTAACTTAATATCTGCAGGCACTATGCCAACATAAGGAGTAACGCTTACATTATATCTTGAAACTACTGTGTCTGTTGAGCCAATAATCTTAACTTGGTCTTTTTTTAGCCCTGTTTCTTCTTCAGATTCTCTCAAGGCTGTTATTTCTAATGAAGCATCATCATCTTCTTGCATACCTCCTGGAAAAGAAACCTCTCCGCCATGAGAGCCAACCTTGTTAGACCTTAATGTATAGACTAATTCAGGATCCTGACAATCAACTATAGCAATTAAAACAGCTGCTTTCCTTAAATCTTTAACAGGAGGATTGCCACTATATGATTTCAAATTATCGGTTATTTTATTCAGCATTATTTGTTTAATTCTTTTTAAAACAGATAGTTTATACTTCTAGCGCGTTAAATCGAAGTAAAGCGAAAAAATGAAGTTTTGTAGTGTTTGTGGATCATTAACAGAAAAAAGGATTCCTGAGGGAGATAACCTAGAAAGAGATTGTTGCACCGTATGCGACGCAATCTTTTATTCAAACCCCAAAGTGATCGTTGGTACTGTTCCAATTAAAGACAACAAAGTGTTGCTATGCAAAAGAGCGATTCAGCCAAGACATGGTTTGTGGACTTTACCTGCGGGGTTTCTTGAGAATGGAGAGACTATTGAGGAAGGGGCTTTTAGAGAGACTAAAGAAGAGACAAATACCGAAGTAAAAATGGGGGACCTATACGCAATCTTCAATATTCCTCAAATCAATCAAGTCTATATGCTGCACTTAGCTGAAGTAATTAATGAAGATTACAGTAGTACTACAGAAAGTCTTGAAGTAGAAATTTTTACTGAAGAAGATATACCATGGGATGAATTGGCTTTTCCTTTTGTTCCTACTACCTTGAAAAACTATTTTAAAGACTTTAAAAGAGGAGAGTTTCCTTTATCAACCCAAACAATAGAAAGGCCGCCAAGAAAAGTTAACTAACAAAATCTTTTGCATTAGCGAAAAACTTAATCCAAGGTCCATACTCACCCCAGTTTTTAGGATGCCAAGAATACTGAGAGCTTAAGAAGGCTCTTTCTGGATGAGGCATCATAATAGTCACAAGACCAGACTCATTAGTGACTCCAGCTATGCCGCCTGGAGAGCCGTTTGGATTTTCAGGATAATTCTCCGTTAATTTACCTGTATCATCAGCGTAAACAAGAGGGTTCAGCTTCTCTGCAACCAACTTGCCCTCTTCTTTATTCGCAAATTCAGCTCTCCCTTCTCCATGAGCTACAGGTATAGGGATCATAGATCCAGCCATATCCCTAAAAAAGATTGATGGTGAGTCTTTAATTAACACTTGGCTCAATCTAGCTTCAAATTTTTCAGAAATATTTCGTTTGAATTTAGGCCAATTATCTGTACCTGGAATTAAGCTTGATAGTAAAGATAATGTTTGACAGCCATTACAAATTCCCAAAGAGAAAACTTCTTCGTTTAGAAAAAATTCTTTAAATTGCTCTCTCAGCATATCGTTATAAAGAATATTCGTAGCCCAACCGCCTCCAGCTCCTAGTACATCTCCATATGAAAAACCTCCACAAGCAACAAGACCTTGAAAATTACTTAAGTGGAAGTCACCAGCAATCAAATCAGTCATATGAACATCTATGCATTCAAAGCCAACTCGATGGAAGGCTGCAGCCATCTCAACTTGCCCATTTATGCCCTGTTCTCTTAGGATAGCTATACTTGGTTTAGTTTTTTTAATATTGAACTTTGCAGGAATATCAAATGAAATGAGAGGCTTTAGTCCTTTTCTTTCTGTATTAAGATCATAAATATATTCAGATTTTGCGGTTTTTGGATTATCTCTTAAAGACTGAATCTCATAACTAACCTTATGCCATTCCTTTAATAAAGTCTTTAGTGGCCATTGGTGAATAATTTTTTTTCCTATGATTAAACTAATACTCCTATCTTGATTTAAATTTCCAAAGGGATAAATGTGTTCTGTTAATCGACAAGAATCCAATGCTTCTAGAACATCATCCATATTCTTTTTGGCTACTTGAATAACTACTCCTAATTCTTCATTGAATAAATCAGCAATTATTTCCTTAGAAGATGTTGGTAGTAGGTCTAGCCTTATATCCGCTCCTAACCTACCAGCAAAAGCCATCTCTATGACTGTGGTAATAAGACCTCCATCAGATCTATCATGATATGAGAGAATTTTATTATTTTCTAATAGCCTATAGATTACTTTAACGAAACTAGGCATCTCCTCTTCGCACTCCACATCAGGAATATTGCCATCAAATAGAGAACTTACTTGAGAAGCTATGCTGGCGCCTAATCTTTGATTCCCTTTTGATAGGTCAATTAAGATTAACTCTGACTCCTCTTCAACTAATTGAGGAGTTATTCCTAAATTTATATCGCCAATTGGAGCAAAAGCAGAAATAATCAAAGAAAGAGGAGAAATAACTGATTTTTCTTTTCCTTTATCCTTCCATTCAGTCGACATAGAAAGAGAATCCTTTCCTACTGGTATTGCGATTTTCCATTTAGGACAAAGATCCATACCTATTGCTTCAACAGCCTCATAAAGGTCTTGATCACCATCTAATTTTTCTGGTGAACCCATCCAATTTGCAGAAAGTTTAATATGAGATAAATCAGAGACACCTGAAGGCAATAAATTAGTCACAGCTTCAGCAACAGAAATTCTTGCTGAAGCAGCCGGATTTAATAGTGCAGCTGGAGTCCTTTCGCCTATAGACATTGCTTCACCAGAAGCACCAGTAAAACCAGACCTAGTCATTGCATAATCAGATACAGGGACCTGCCATGGGCCAACTAACTGATCTCGCTTGATTAAACCGGTTACTGTTCTATCTCCTATAGTTATTAAAAAATTCTTACTAGCAACAGCAGGATGTCTTAAAACTTTAAAGAGTAGATTTTCAA
>CEVR01016749.1_pt1 | contig 17603 bp, 20 predicted proteins | sample 356541 | NCBI WGS metagenome assembly CEVR01 (sample SAMEA2623734, study PRJEB7988) | marine metagenome | isolation source: saline water (ENVO:00002010), including
TTAAATGATTTTATATCTGCTTGGACAAAAGTAATGAATTTAGATCGATTTGATCTTAGTTAACTTTACCCCAAATATTATCTTTAGAAACCCAACCAGTAAATTCACCAGTTTTAACAATACACCAATCCCTATTACATTTTTTTGTTAATAAAAGTCTACCTATATCTAGTTTAGCAAGAGGTTTAGAATATTTGGTTGGCTTGTTAAATAAAATTTTTTTAGAAGTTGTAATCAGAGATTTAGATTTTTTTAATTGAGAAATATGTATCCAACCACTATTTTGTTTATGATCTATTATTCTTCTGAAATTTTCTTTTTTATCGATGACTTTTACAGGTAAATTAATTTTTTTATATACATATTTAATTGGAGAATTCATATTTGGTCCAAATCTAACATTTACTTTTTTATTTTTTAACATTAAAAAATATTCTGTTTCTGTTGAAAAAGTTTTTGAGTTAAAAAATAATATAAAAAATACAAAAAAAATTATTTTGAACATACACAATTATTTTTTTTATTAAACTTCACTTTTCTAAAATTGAGTGATTTAAAATTCATAATTAGTATTTTACCATAAAAATCATCTTTAATATTTAATATACTTTTTAAAACTTGAATTGATTGAATATTACCTACTATACCAGCTAACGGTCCAATTATACCTTCAGTTTCACAATTTAAAACTTCATCAGATGGATCAGATTGATAAAAACATTTTAAACAGGGATTTTTTTTATTATTAAAGTCAAAAGAAAATACATGACCATCAAACTTACTTATCGCACCAATAATTAATTTTTTTTTGAACTTTATTGAGAATTTATTAAGTAAAAATTTTGTTTTAAAGTTGTCAGAACCATCAACAATTATATCAAAATTTTTAATTATTTTTGTAATATTATCCTTACAAACTTTTGTTTTAAATAATTTAAATTTTATTGAAGGATTTATTTTTTTTAATTTATTTTTTATTACTTTCACTTTAAACTTTCCAACATCACTTGAGTCAAATAGAGATTGTCGATGAATATTAGATAAGCTGACTTTATCGTAGTCAGCAATACCCAATGTACCTATCCCCGCTCTTGATAAGTAATCGGCAATTGGACAACCAAGGCCTCCAGCACCTACAATTAAAACTTTTGAATTTATTATTTCTTTTTGGCCAGAAATTCCAATATCTTTAAGAACAATTTGCCTCGAATATCTTTCAATAATATTTTTGGTCAATTTATTTTTCATTTACCAGTAGATCCAAAGCCTCCAGCCCCTCTTACTGTGTCAGGAAGCTCATCTACCTCCTCGAAATTAACTTTTAATATTGGAGTTAAAACCATTTGTGCAATTCTATCGTTATTATTTACAATAAATTTTTCTGTACCATGGTTAAATAAAATAACTTTTAATTCACCTCTATAATCGCTGTCGATTGTTCCAGGAGTATTTAATACAGTAATATTAGATTTTGCTGCTAAACCAGATCTTGGCCTTATTTGAATTTCATATCCATCTTCTATCGCTATAGAAATTCCTGTTGGAATTATATGTAATCTATTTGGTGAAATTATAATAGTTTCACTTATAAAAGCCATTAAGTCCATGCCCGAAGACCCTAGAGTTTTATACTTAGGAAGCTGTACGCTTGGATTAAGCTTTTTAACTAAAACTCTTACCATTTATCTAATTTAAATCTGAAATAACTCTCTCAACTATTTTGTCAGCAATAAGAGATTTTTTCATTTTAGAAATTTTTTCTAAATTTTTATTTCTATAAAAAATTGTTATTTCATTATAATCAGAATCAAAACCTATTTCATTATTTGATACATCATTAGCGATTATCCAATCGCAGTTTTTTTCATCTAGTTTTTTTTTAGAATTTTCAACTAAATTATCTGTTTCTGCTGCAAATCCGATAACCAATTTTGGCCTAAGTGAATTATTTTTTGAGATATTGCTTAAAATATCAATGTTTTGTACTAAACTTAAATTTAAATCTCCATTTTTTTTAATTTTTTCTTTATTAAAATTTTCTATTTTCCAATCAGAAACAGCTGCAGAAAATATTGCTATATCAACTGGTAAATTATCCATTGTAGCATCATACATTTCTTTTGCTGAATTAACTTTAATCATTTTAACTCCTTCAACATCTTGTTGGTTTGTTGGTCCAGAAATTAAAATTGTTTCAAATCCATTATTTTTTAGAGAATTTGCTAATTCATATCCTTGTTTTCCACTTGATTTATTTGATATAAATCTTACAGGATCAATAAACTCACATGTTGGTCCAGCTGTAACTAAAGCTTTATATTTTTTATTGTTACTAATATTTTTAAAATAACTGCTTAAATAATTTATTATTTCTTTTGGTTCGGTCATTTTACCTTCCCCATACTCTCCACATGCCATATCTCCAATTTCTGGTCCGATGATTCCGTAATTAAGACTTTTTAATTTATTAATATTTTCTTTATTTGTTTTATGTTCCCACATTCTTACATTCATTGAAGGGACTAATAAAATTTTTTTATTAGATGCTAGACACACTGTTGATGCTAAGTCATCAGCTAATCCATAACTTAATTTTGATATAGTATTTGCTGTTGCTGGAGCGATTAAGATTAAATCTGCCCATCTTGAAAGAGATATATGATCCATTTCTGCTTCGTTTTCATGATCAAACAAGTCACTATATATTTTCTCTTGAGATAATGATGATACAGATAGAGGGGTAATAAATTTTTGTGAATTTTTTGTTAATATTGTCTTAACTAAAGAACCTTTTTTTTTAAGAAGTCTAATTAATTCTAAACTTTTGTATGCAGCTATACCTCCACAAATAATTAACAATATTTTTTTATTTTCTAAATTATTCATCTACGGATTAAAATACTATGTATCCTAAAAAAACAAGCAATATTAATCCAATAATACTTTGATTTTTAAATGATTTTATCTCTAATTCTTTTTCTTTAAGTGCTGAATATGAATTAGAATTTTCTGGAATTTGGCCACTAGCTAAAAATGTTAATGCCTGGTTTGCTTTATCCATAATTTTAGGTAATTCTGGAAGTCTTTTTATCACCTCAGCTGACTCTTTTAATGTGTCGGTAATATTTGAAATTGGATCTTTAGTATCCTTTAACCATTTTTCTAGAACTGGTTTTGATGTTTCCCAAATATTTGTATCTGGATTCAATTTTCTTGCAACACCCTCAACAACAACCATAGTTTTTTGTAAAAGAAGTAATTGAGGTTGTGTTTGCATGTTAAATTTTTCAGTTATACTAAATAGTTGTTTTAATAATTTCCCACCAGAAATATCTTTCACTGTCTGCCCGAAAATAGGTTCTCCTATTGACCTTAAAGCTTGAGCTAATTCTTCTAAATTGGCGCTTTTAGGTACTAGACCTGCAATTATGTGTACTTCCGCAACTTTTTTGTAGTCTCTTTGAATAAATCCATAGAGTATTTCTGCCAAGTATCTTCTATTTAATTTATCAATTCTTCCCATTATACCAAAATCTATAGGAATAATTTGACCATTATTATCAACAAATAAATTTCCTTGATGCATATCTGCATGAAAAAAACCATCTCTAACTGCGTGTCTTAAAAAATGCTGAATAATATCAGAGGCAAGACCATTTACATCAATTTTATTTTTTTCTAAAATTTCTTTTTCACGTATTGAAATTCCATCAACCCAGTCTAGTGTCAAAATTTCTTCACTTGTATAGTTCCAATAAATCTTTGGAATTTTTAATCCAACATCATTTTTTGTATTTTCTGCAAATTCATTTGCAGCAGCAGCTTCAAATCTCAAATCCATTTCATGGTTAGTTATTTCTTTGAGTAAAAAAACTACCTCAACAAGTTTTAACCTCTTAGATTTTTTTACTAAATTTTCTATAAAATATGCAAGAAACATAAGTGCATCTATTTCATTATTAAATAATTTTTTAATATTTGGTCTTAATATTTTGATAGCAACTTCTTTTAATGTTCCATTATCATTTATTTGAGCTTTATGAACTTGTGCAATTGATGCTGCCGCAATTGGTTCACTTAAATTTATTATTGAGTTAAAAGTGTTCTCTCCAAGACTTTTTTTAATAATTTTTTTTGATTGAATTATAGAAAAAGCAGGAAGCTTATCTTGTAACTTTTCTAATTGATTTGCCAACTCATTTCCAATTATGTCTGGTCTAGTTGCTAAAAACTGACCTAATTTTATAAAAGTAGTCCCCATCTCTTGAATAGAATTGCATAATCGTTCTTCTTCACTAATATTTTTGGAATTGCTTTTTTTACTCGTAAATGAAATTGAAAATAAACCTACAAATACTCTTACTAAAATTGGTATATTATAATATTTTGAAAAAATTTTAAGAGCATCAGAAAGTGCCAGTTTTCTTGCTATTATAATTAAAGTTACTAATCTATTAATCATTATATTTTCCATCCACTGTGTATTGCAACAATACCACCATTTAAATTTTTATAACTACAGTTTAAAAATTTATTTTCTTCCATTATTTTTATAAGGTTTTCTTGGTTTACAAAATTATTTATACTTTTAATCAAATATTTATAAGGCTTTTCATCTCCAACTACTATTTTTCCTACAAGAGGTATTAATTTTGAATAATTTCTATAGAGAACATCAAGATTTTCATTTTGAACTTTAGAAAATTCTAAACATAAAAATCTACCACCTTTTTTTAAAACTCGGTATGCCTCAGATAAACTTTTTTCTATACTTTTAGTATTTCTTAATCCAAAACTAATGGTATAAAAATCAAAACAATTATTTGGGGCTAAAATTTTCTCTGCGGAACAAACTTTCCATTTAATATTATTAAATTTTTCAAGCTTTTTTTTACCTTCTTTGATCATTTTTGAGTTTGAATCTGTACACAAAATCTTTGAGTTTTTATTTGTAGCATTTGAATATAATTTAGCTATATCACCTGTTCCACAAGCGACATCAATTAAGCTTTGTTTATAAGAAGGATTCATCATTTGAATTAATTCTTTTTTCCATATTCTATGAATACCAAGTGACATTAAATCATTCATAAAATCATATTTATCAAATACCTTATTAAACACGCCATCAACTAATTTTCTATCTTGTTGTAAATTTTGTGCCATAGTTTAATTTTTTAATTATATTAATATAATATCAAATGCCGGAATTGCCAGAAGTAGAAATAGTTAAACAATCATTAATAAAAAGTGTACAATTCAAAAAAATCACCGATGTAATAATTAAAAACAGGAATTTAAGGTTTAAAATTGAGAGAAATCTTAAAAAAAAAATAATTAATAAAATAATAAATGACGTTTCAAGAAAATCTAAATATTTAATTTTAAAATTAGGGAAAAATGAATTTTTAGTAATACATTTTGGTATGTCAGGTACTTTGCACAATGTAAAAAATAACAATAAATTTAAAACTAATTTAAGTTTTTATAGTTCAAAAAATTTACCATTAAAACATAATCATATCTTTTTTTTATTTAAAGGATTTAAAGTAATATATAATGATCCAAGAAGATTTGGTTTTATAAAATATTTTAATTCTCATAAAAAATTAGTCTACTATTTTAAAAATTATGGACCAGACCCTTTCCAAAAAAAATTTAATAAAAAATATATAAAAGGACATTTAAAAAATAAAAAAAAGAATATTAAAAACTTATTACTGGACCAAAAATTTATTTCTGGGATTGGCAATATATATGCAAGTGAAATTTTATTTTATGCTAAAATAAACCCACTTAAAGAAGGTAAAGATATTAATAATTCTGAAATAGTAGAATTTATTAAAAAAACAAAATTTGTTTTAAATAAAGCTATTAAAAATGGAGGTTCTAGTATAAGAGATTTCAAGAATACAAAAGGCAAAAAAGGATCCTACCAAGATAACTTTGCTGTTTATGATAGAGAAAATAAAAAATGTAAATCAAAAACTTGTAATTCAAAAATTATTAAAATAAATATTTCGAACAGATCAACTTTTGTTTGCAATTATTGTCAAAAAAAATAAATTATTTTATTGACCCTTGGGACTTTGCAAGCTATACAATCGCGCGTATGGCAAATACTAAATCAGCAATTAAAAGAGTAAGAAGAATATCTAGACAAACTGCGGTAAATAAATCTAGAAAAAGTAAGTTTAAAAATGCAATTAAAAAAATGAACTTGATTTTAGAAAAAAAAGATAAAAAAGAGGCTATTTCTTTTCTACCAAAACTAAATTCAGAACTAATGAAAATTGCAAAAACTGGAATAATTAAAAGACAAAATGCTTCTAGAAATATATCTAGAATAACAAAAAAAATTAATTCTCTTTAACAACTTAAAGTAGATTTTAATCAAAAAAAAAACAATCTGTGAGTTTAACAACTTTTGATAATTATTTTAATAATCTAATACTAAATGTAAAATAAATTTAAAAATAAATACAAGATGTAGTTTATATTTATCAATAAATAATTTAATTAAATATAATTTAAAAATCCTTTACGATTCAATTCAAAAGTTAATTAAAAAATAATTTTCTCGTAAAAATTTATTCAATTAGAGATTTTATTTTTTTTTAAAAATACAAATTAATTTATTGAATTAATTATTTTAAACCTTTAAGTGGAATTTCTTCATGAAAAATATATTAAATCAAAATTCTAAAGATAATTTAGCTACTAAAATAGATTGGAAAGTAATTCAATCTGAAATGAAAAATAAATTTGGATTGGAAATATATGAGTCTTGGTTAAGAAAAATTGATTTTGTTGATGAATTCACAAATTATATTTTATTAAAAGTTTCAACAAGATTTATTAGGGATTGGATTACATCAAGATATTTAGATCAAATATTACAAATTGTGAAGGGTTATAAAAAAGATATTCGTAGAATTGAATTTTTGGTATCTGAAAATAAAAATAATATAGATGTCAGCAACTCAGTAGAAAATGATAAAAATAATTCAAAAAATCAGAATATTTCATTTATAAATGACTCATTTTTACAATACAATAGAATTGACCAAAACAAAAAATTTGAAAATTTTATAATTGGATCAAGTAATAAATTGGCCTTTGAAGCTTCAAAGAAAGTCGCTGAAAATTTAGCTCATTATAATCCATTGTATTTGTATGGAGGAGTAGGAATGGGAAAGTCTCATTTACTAAATGCTATAGGATTAATGTTAAAAGAGAAAAATAAAGTAATGTTCATTTCAGCAGAAAGATTTATGTACCAATTTGTAAAATCTATTAAATCTAACGAAATGGTAAAGTTTAAAGATTACTTTAGAAATACAGATGTTCTCTTGATAGATGATATCCAATTTATGAATGGTAAAGAAGCAATGCAAGAGGAATTTTTTCATACATTTAATGCTTTATTAGAAAAAGGGTCTCAAATAATTTTATCAGCAGACAGACCACCAAATAAACTTTCTCGAATACAAGAAAGAATAAAGTCGAGATTTTCTGGTGGATTAGTTGTTGATATTCAAAGTAGCGATTTTGATCTAAGATACAAAATAGTAAAAAGCAAAATAGAAGAATTAAAAATACTATATTCAAATCAAATAGAAATTTCTGAAGAGGTGCAAAAGTTTATAAGTTCAGAGATTAAAACAAGTATACGAGAGTTGGTTGGAGCCCTTAATAGAATTGTATCTTATTCTAGAATTTATAATAAAGCTCCAAATATACCTGAATTAAAAATAATTCTTAAAGACTTGTTAAATTTAACAGAAAATAAAGTTAATATTGATCAAATCCAAACCTCAGTTTGTCAATTTTTTAAAATAAATAAAACTGAAATGCTGTCAGCAAGAAGATCAAGATATTTAGTAAGACCAAGACAAACTGCTATTTATCTTGCAAAAATATTAACCTCAAAGTCATTACCAGAGATAGGAAGAGCTTTTTCAAATAGAGATCACACTACAGTTATACATTCAGTAAAAACTATAGAAAAATTAAAAAAACAAGATAATGAATTAAGTATCAATATTGATACTTTAAAAAATAAGATTTTATATAAAAATAGTCAAAATGAAGTTTAATGTTAATCAACAAGACATTCAAAAATCTCTTAGTTATTGCCAAGGCGTTATAGAAAAAAGAAGTACTTTGCCTATTCTTTCGAATGTTATGTTAGATGCAAGTGACTCAAAACTAACAGTGGTTGCAACAGACTTAGATTTAATTTTTATTAATATAGTCCCAAATATTGAAATAATAGAAGAGGGCAAAACAACAACCTCTTCATCAATAATGTATGATATTGTTAGAAAATTTTCTACAGGAAACAAAATACAATTTTCAAGTGTTAGTGAAAATAAACTTCATCTGGAGTCAGAAAAATCAGTTTTTAATCTTAACTGTATAAGTGCCACGGAGTTTCCTCTAACGAATGAAGACTTTAATCAAAATGAATTTTCTATAAATTCAAAGAAGCTATTGAAACTTTTAAACAAATGCAAATTTTCTATATCAAATGATGAAACTAGGCATTATTTAAGTGGAGTATTTTTTCATCAAACTCAATCTGAGGATAAAATATTTTTAACAGCGGCAGCAACTGATAGTCACAGAATGTCAATTTCAAAAATTAGATTAGATCAGAAAATTGATTTTGAACCAGTTATTTTACCAAAAAAAACTATTTTTCAACTTTGCGCCTTACTTGAAGATTTTGAGGGGGATGTAAAAGTGTCTAATATTAAATCAAAAATTAAATTTGAGTTAAACAATAGTATATTAATATCAAAACTTATAGATGGAAAATTTCCTAACTATGTTCAAGTAATACCTAAAGAGAATAAAAAAAAATTAGAGGTAGATTTAAAATTATTTTTAAGTTCTGTAGATAGAGTTGCATCTGTTTCATTAGATAAAAAAGATGGTGTAAAATTTATTTTAAAAAAAGATTTGTTGAATCTTTCAGTAAACAATACAAGTAGTGGAGATGGAGCAGAAAGTTTAAATGTAAAATTTGATCATGAATTAGATATAAGTTTTAATTCAAGATATTTAATTGATGTTGCGTCACAAATGGATGGAGATAATATTGAAATTTTTTTCAAAGATACTGGTTCACCAGCTTTAATAAAAGATCCAGGTGATTTTGATAGTATTTATGTTGTAATGCCTATGAAAGGTTAATTTAATTTATCTAGCTCTGAATAAATAGAATTTTCTAAAGATTTTAAAAATTCGATTTTGTCTTTTCCAGGTTCTATCGATTTAAGAATAGAAACGATTATTTTTTTGTTTGATTTTAATGACCCATATTTTGGCCAAACGTTTCCGGAGTTTATTGCAACTGGTTGACAAATTATATTCAAATCCTCATAAATTCTTGCGGCACCTTTTTTAAATGGAGTTCGATCTAACGGTTCTGATCTAGTAGCTTGGGGAAATATGATGATTGGTCTATTTGTACTTTTTACAACATTTGTAATTTGATCTTTAAAATTTAGATTTTCTTTATTTATTTTATTTCTATCAATTGAAATAGATCCAATTTTTTTCAAATACCAACCAAATATCGGAATTTTTAATAGTTCTTTCTTTAGAATAAAAACTGGACTATTAAATATAGTTTGTAAAAAAAAAGTTTCAAACATTGATTGATGAGAGCATGCTATAAAAAATTTTTTATCTAAAATAATATTTTCTTCTCCTTTAATTATTATTTTAGTTGAAAGAATGATATTTAAACAAATTTTACACCAGAATCCCATTAATCTACCTCCATACAAGGTAATTTTTTTTGGTAAAAAAAATGAAGGTAAGAAAATAATACATATTAATATTATGCCAAAAAAGAAAAAAAATTTAAAAAAAATGCTTCTAATCATTAAAATTAAAGTTAAACAATATTATTTAACTTTTCTCTCTTTGAAATTACTTTTACAGAAGATTTATTAATTAAAATTTCAGCAGGTTTTGTTCTTAAATTATAATTTGAACTTAAAACCATACCATACGCACCTACATCGCAAATTACGACTAAATCTTTTTCATTTAAGCTTTGAAAATTTTTTAAATCTAAAAATTTGTCAGTACTTTCACAGATAGGTCCAACAAATTCATGATTTTTATATATATATTTAGTTTTTTTAATTGATGGAATAATATTATGAGTTGAACCATATAGAGCAGGTCTTAATAAATCATTCATTGCTGCGTCTAATATTACAAAGTTTTTATTATTTGTTTTTTTAATATAAATAACTTTTGATATAATCCATCCTGCATTTCCAATTATAGATCTACCTGGCTCAAATATAATTTTTGTTTTATTCTTTTGCAAAAACTTTTTAATAGATTTATTATATTTTTTATAATCCAAACTTTTACTTGATTTAGTATATTTTATTCCCATTCCACCACCTAAATCTACATATTCAAAATTGAATTTAGATTTTTTAATAACGTCACTTATAACTTTGAGCATATTTGAATAGGGTGTATGGCTTGTTATTTGACTTCCAATATGTACACTTAGACATTTTAGATTGAGAAATTTAGATTTTTTACACTTTTTCACTAAGCTTAAAAAATTATTTTTTGTTAAGCCAAATTTATCTTGCTTTCTTCCTGTAGAAATTTTTTTAATTGTCATTGCATCTGTATTTGGATTAAGTCTTAAACCAATATTTACATTTTTATTTAGTTTTATCGCAATTTTTTCTATTTGGTTTATTTCACTTTCTGATTCAGCATTTATCAATAAAATATTTTTTTTTATCGCATATTTTAACTCTTCCATAGTTTTTCCAACTCCAGAAAAAACTATTTTTTTTGAATTAATTCCAGCTTTTAAAGCTTTCATTAATTCTCCCTGAGAAACGACATCTGCTCCAAGACCTAATTTACTTATAATTTTTAAGATATATAAATTATTGTTAGATTTGACAGAGAAGCATATTAAAGGTTTTATTGATTCAAAATATTTTTTAAAACTATTTATATTATTTTTAATTTTATTAAATGAATAACAGTAAGTAGGTGTACCATAATTTTTTGAAATTTTTTCAGCAGATACACCTTCAATATAAAAATTCTTTTTTTTGTAATTCATTAAATAAAGTGATTAATAGTTAATTCTTTATTTGATTGACTATATTTTGGGTCAGATTTCTTTCCACACGTAAATAAAAACGTTGAACAAATCACTAATAAAAGAATTTTTTTTATCATTTTATTTCCTTTTTATACTTATCTATCATTTTCTTGATATTTTCAAAAGAAGTACCTCCAAAAGATTTTTTAGATTTTATTGAGTTTCTTAAGTCAAATATATTTAATACCTCTGATTTTAATTTTGATTCAATTTTTTTGATTTCCTCTATATTTAATTCGTCAAGTTTTTTATTATTTTTTTCTGCAAAATTTACTATTTTAGATGTTATTTGGTATGCCTTTCGAAATGGCAAATCTAATTCTTTTACCATATAATCAGCTAAGTCAGTCGCAGTTATATAGCCCTTACTTGCCAGGTATTTCATTTCTTTTTTATTAAATATAATATTTTTAAAAATATCATTTAATATAACTATTGAGTTTTTTAGGTTATCAAAAGAGTTAAAAGTTATTTCTTTATCATCTTGAAGATCTTTAAAATATGACAAGGGTAATCCTTTTAATATAGTAAGCATTGAAAAAAGATTTCCATATGAAGTACCTGTTTTACCTCTAATATATTCTAGCGGATCAGGATTCTTTTTTTGTGGCATTATAGAGGATCCAGTTACTATTTTGTCATTGAGTGAAATTAATTTAAATGCATCAGAATTCCAGATTATGAGTTCTTCAGAAATTCTAGAAATATGCATTGAGCATACCGAGGCTGCATATAAGAAATCTAAAACAAAGTCTCTATCGGATACAGTATCAATAGAATTTCTTGTAGGCTTACTAAATTTAAGTTTTTTAGTTGTATAATTTCTATCAATGTTAAATGATGTTCCAGAAATAGCCGCTACACCCAATGGGTTTTCTAAGAGGTTTTCAAAATTATTTTTAAATCTTAATTTATCCCTATTAAACATCTCAACATAAGCTAGAAGATAATGTGCCAAAGAGACTGGTTGAGCATTTTTTAAGTGAGTAAAAGCTGGCATAATAGTTTCAACATGCTTTTCAGCATTTAGTATTATAACTTTATTTAGTTTTTCTAAATTTTTAATTATTTCCTTTGTAGACTTTATTAACCAAAGCTTAAAATCTGTTACTACTTGATCATTTCTAGACCTTGCAGTATGAATATATCCTGCATCATCTCCAATTAAGTCAAACAACCTTTTTTCAATACTCATATGAATATCTTCATGAGAGATATTGAAATCGAATTTTTTTTTTACTATCTCATTATAAATTCTATTTAAGCCCCAAATAATTTTATTTTTAATTTTAAAAGAGATAATTTTTTGCTTAAATAACATTTCAATATGAGCTTGAGAACCTTGAATATCCTCTCTAAAAAGTCTTTTATCAATGTTTATGGAGCTTCCTACTTTTTTAAATAATGAATTTCCTCTATCATTAATTCGTTCTGACCAAATAGGATTATTTTTTTTGTTTTTTGGCATATTTAATGACTATACATTTTAGAATGAAATTATTAAGCTTAAAATGATTTAAAATATTTATTAAAATAATTTATATGGAACTATCTTTAAAAAGTACGATTATTGCTCCAGAAAATAAAGAGATTAAAAGTGTTATAATTTTACTCCATGGCTATGGAGGGGATGGAAAAGATATTAGTTTACTAAGTTTAAATTGGAAAAGATTTCTACCAAACACAATATTTATCTGTCCAGATGGTCATGAAAAATGTGAGATTAACCCTAATGGCTACCAATGGTTTGATTTAACAAATGATGATCCTGAATATGTACTTAATGAGTCATTAAAAGCTGAAAAAATTTTAAGTAATTATATTAATGAAATTAAGAGCGAATTAAAAATTGACAATTCTCAAATATGCCTATCAGGTTTCAGCCAGGGTTGTATGATGGCTATTAATTTAGGATTAACATCTGAAAAACAATATAATTGTTTAATTGGATTTTCTGGTAAAATTATTAATCATGAAAATCTATCTCAGAGAATTACTGCAAAAACTAATACATTATTAATTCATGGAGATTTAGATCAAATAGTTCCAGCAACAAATTTATTAAATTCAAAAGACTTTTTCTTAAGACATAAAATTAGTATAGAGACAAAAATGATAAAAAATTGTGATCATAATATACCTATAGAAGCCTCAAGCCTTGCCCTAAATTTTATAAAAAAAAATTTAATTATATAATAAAAAATTAATATGAATACGTTGAAAAAATAATTTATTTAAGTTAATCTTTAATTTATGATTAATCTTTCTGACCAGAATTTATCATTAGATAAATGTCCCGCACTAGTACTGAATGCAGATTATAGACCTCTGAGCTACTATCCATTATCATTATGGAGTTGGCAAGATTCAATAAAATCAGTTTTTTTGGATAGAGTTTCCATAGTTAGTTATTATGAAAGAGTTATAAGAAGCCCATCATTTAGCATGAAGCTTCCAAGTGTTATTGCACTAAAAACTTATATAAGACCTCAATCAAATCCTAACTTTACAAGGTTTAATGTTTTTTTAAGAGATAAATTTTCTTGTCAATATTGCGGTAGTAAAAATGAATTAACTTTTGATCATCTTTTGCCTAGATCTAAAGGTGGAAAAACAGATTGGGATAATGTTGTTACTGCTTGTTCTGCATGCAATGTTAAAAAAGGAGGAAGATTACTATCAAAATCTGGAATGAGGCTAAATCAAAAACCATATCAACCTACTACAGAAGATTTACATAAAAATGGAAAAAATTTTCCACCAAACTTTCTTCATAAAAGTTGGATGGACCATTTATATTGGGATGTTGAATTAGAACCTTAATTAAACTTTTTCAGAAATAGTTATTGCTAATTTCGAACCAGTTTTAATTATTTTATCCATTAAAGAATACAAACCTTTTTTTGTAGCGCCTTCTTCATAAGCTATATCTTTATGATGTAATTCATCTTCTCTGAATTGGATTATTTTATTTCTTAATTCTTTTTCATCATCGTGAATTTCGTTTATTTGATTTTGATAGTGTTCATCTATTACCTCTTCAACTGAAGCGGTACAAAGCATTGCTGCTTTTTTTCCAAGTATAGTTGAGCTAAAACCTAGTCCTACACCCAACAAATCCCAAAGAGGTAATAATTTTGTAGGTTTAATATTCCTTTTTTTAATTTCTCTTTCAAAAAAATCACTATGAACTTGTTCATGCTCCTTCATCTCTTCCAATTTTTTTTTTAATTCATCATTTTTACAAATTGTTTTTAGCGCTAAGAGCTGCCCTTCATAAATCTTAATTGCACCTCTTTCTCCAGCGTGGTCTACTCTAATAAATTCTTCAAGTTTTATTTTGTCTGTTTTTTTCATTTATGAAACATTTAATACTTATAAAAATTATTACAATTGAAATAATAAAATTTATAGTCGCAAGTGAGAGTCCCATTAATTTGAAATCTACATTCTTACAATTTGGCATTGAATTATTTAAAGATTTTAATAGTTCAAGTTTATCAGTAATATTTAAATTATTTCCAGTACATCCTGAAAACTCTTCAAAAATATTATTTTCAATTCCAACATGATAGCCTGAAAGAAAAGAACTTATAATAAAAACTATAATTAAAAGTATTAACCAATATAAATTTTTATAATAATTATATCCAAAAAAACAAATAAATATTGAAATTATATAAGGTACTCTTTGATATAAACATAAAGTGCAAGGCCTTATATTTAAGACATATTCAATATAAACTGCTGATAAAAGTGAAACTATGCATATTAATAAAATAATTAAATAATAATTTTTTATGGAATTTATTTTATTCATTTTAATTAGTAAAATTTATTAAAAAGTTATAAATAAAATAAGCAAGTATTATCACTATGATTGAAAAAACTATTGAGATAGTAAGCAATTTTTTTTCAATAATTTTTTTCATAGTCGGTCCAAAATTTCCTATTAAAAATGAAATAATAAAAAATCTAAAACCCCTCGTCACTAAAGCGGTGAGCACAAAATAAATAAAATTAAAATTTACAAATCCACTTGTTATTGTCAGTAGCTTAAAGGGCACTGGTGTAAATCCTGCTATAGCAAGCAATGTCATCCAAGCAATAATTCCTCCTTCTGATGAAACTTTATCTTTTAAGAAAGATGTATTATCCACTCCATACAGTTCAAAAATTTTAATTCCGATTTCATTAAAAAATACTAGACCTATTAAATAACCTAGACAAGCTCCTAGAACAGATCCAACAGTAGCAATAATAAAAATTTTTAACCAATCTTTCCTTTTTGCGATTGTCATAGGAATTATAAGAACATCAGGCGGAATAGGGAATATAAAACTTTCAATAAAGGAAATGAAACCCAAAATTGACTTAGAGCTTTTATGACCAGCTAGTTTAATTGATTTATCATAAATCTTTTTAAACATAATTTCTTTTATTACATAAATTCTTTTTATACTATTATTAATTATATAAACTAAATTAAAAACTAAATGATTAGGGCGAATGGCGGAACTGGTAGACGCGTTGGACTCAAAATCCAATGGTAGCAATACTGTGAGAGTTCGAGTCTCTCTTTGCCCACCATATAATTATGAATTTAAAAAAATTTAATAACTTATTAGAATTATTTTTTAATCAATATGAATCACAAAATGAAAATAATATTTTTTTATCATCATTAAAAAACCCAATAATAGAATTTTCATGGAAGGATACCAAAACAAGTGTTATTAATCTTTCAATAGAATTTAAAAAGTATATAAAAAAAGGTGATAGATGCTTATTAATTTCTGAAAATAGACCAGAGTGGTTAATTACAGATCTTGCAATCATGTTAGCCAATGGAATAACTGTTCCAGCTTACACAACTTATGTAGAGAGAGACTATGAATATATAATAAATGATTGTACCCCAAAAATTATTATTGTTTCAAATAAGGATCAATATTTAAAAATTAAAAATATAATAAAAGATAAATCATTTGTAAAAAAAGTTTTTTCTTTTGAAGCTATAGAAGAATTAAAAAAAGATAATTATTTTGAAATAAATAATTTCTTAAATAAAAATAAAATCTCAGATTTAAATATACCTACAGTACATTTGTCTAGAAAGGATCCTGCATGTATAATTTACACATCTGGTACACAAGGAAATCCGAAAGGAGTAATCTTGAGCCATGGAGGAATACTTAATAACTGTGAGGGTGGATGTGAATTAATAGAACCTTTTATTTCTAAGCAATCAAGATTTTTAACTTGGTTGCCACTTTCACACTCATATGAACATACGGTTCAATTTATTCAAATTGGAGTTGGTGCAAAAGTTTATTATGCAGAAAGCATAGAAAAGCTTGTTAAAAATATGAACGATTGCTCCCCTGAAATTATGACTGCTGTTCCAAGATTTTATCAAAATTTATACCAAAAAATCAATTCTAATTTCAAGAAAGCTACAGGATTTAAAAAAGTACTCATAAATCAAACTGTTAAATTAGGTACAAAAAAAATAAAAAAAGAAAATTTAAGTTTTGTTGAAAAAATACTAAATATTATTTTAGATAAATTAGTAAGGTCAAAAATTAAAAAACAATTTGGCGGAAAATTAAAAACATTTGTTTCTGGAGGAGGTGCTTTAGATAGAGAGGTTGGTTATTTTTTAAATTCTATAGGACTTCCCACATTACAAGGATATGGATTAACCGAAACTTCACCAGTAGTAAGTTGTAATCCAATACACGATATCAGAGTCGAAACTGTTGGGCCTCCATTTAAAGGCAATCAAGTAAAAATTGCTGAAGATGGTGAAATATTAGTAAAAGGAGAAAATGTAATGATTGGTTATTGGAATAATGAGGAGGAAACTAATAAAGTATTAAAAGATGGTTGGTTGTATACAGGTGACATAGGCATATTTGAAGATAACTATTTAAAAATTACTGATAGAAAAAAAGATATTTTAATTACACCAGGTGGAGATAATATTTCTCCCATAAAAATAGAAAATGAACTAGTTAATTCAGAATTAATTGATCAAGCAATAGTATACGGTGATAATAAACCTTTTTTAGTTGCATTATTAGTATTGAATAAGGAAAAAAATCTTATTGAAGATAATGAAATTCAAAATGAAATAGAAAAAATAAATTTAAATTTAACAAAAATTGAAAAAATAAAAAAATTTTTTGTAATAAAAGAAAAATTTTCAATTGAAAATGGAATGTTGACACCTACTTTAAAGTTAAAAAGATATAAAATTATTCAGAAATATAAAACAGAATTTGAAAGAAATTATTAATTAAATTAAAAAAAATAGTTTATTTATCGCTATTTATCTAACTTTTTTTATTATTTTAAAAACAAGTTAAAGAAAATTATTTATAAATTTTTTTTACTTTAATTAAATGTTTGACATAACTATTCAAAAAAAATA
>CEVR01026182.1_pt1 | contig 17430 bp, 15 predicted proteins | sample 356541 | NCBI WGS metagenome assembly CEVR01 (sample SAMEA2623734, study PRJEB7988) | marine metagenome | isolation source: saline water (ENVO:00002010), including
AAGGGAAGTTTTTACTTCCCTTTTTATTGCTCAATACATTTTGAAGGGTTGCCACCGCATAATTCACATTCCCTTCCAGGCTCAAGATTAGCCAATCCACCGCAAGAACCTGAGATAGGTTTTTTACCAAAAAAAATACCCACCGACATTACAGTAATAATGGTTAGTAGGACAAGAAATGTAATAAATCCAGTTAACATATTTCTATTTTACTATTTTTAACATCGAATTAGACAAAATTAAATTTGTTTTATTGTTTTCATGAGAAAGAAAAATAGTATTTATATCGTTTAAATTTGCATATCTTAATGCTTCCTTTTGTTCCATTGCATTTAGTGCGGTAGCCAATGCATCAGCTGTCATTGCACTATTTGCTACAACAGTTACAGAAGATTTAGAAAATTTCTTTGGTTTACCTGAATCTACATCTATCGTGTGCGAGAGGAGTTGTTTATCAAAAATTCTAACGTTTCTATAATCACCAGATGTGGCAACAGCAAATTCTTTGAACTTATTAGATTGTAATTTAAATATTGAATTACTTGGCTTTTCCGGGTCCTCTATACCTACTGTCCATGGTGTATTACTTTCTTTTATAGAAGAAGTTCTTATTTCTCCACCAAGCTCTATATAGTGAGATTCAATTTCTTTATCAGATATTAATTTATTATGAACTAAATCTATTGCATAACCCTTTGCAATAGAAGAGAAATCAAGGTGTACATCTTTCATTCTTCTTACAGAATCTTGATTGATTTCAACAGAATCACAACCTATGTCATTCAGCATCTTCTGGTTATCTTCAGTGGAGGGATTATTTGCTTCATAGGGTCCAAAACCCCAAGTATTAACTAGCCTTCCAACAGAAACATCATAGATACCGTTAGTATCTTTACATAAAGTTAAAGCAAAACTTAAAACAAACTTAAAATTTTCAGATACTTTAGTCCATTCAAATAGATCTTTATTATTTATCTGTGAGATGGATGAGGTATCAAGATATGTAGACATTTCTTGATTCACTTGTTCAAAAATATTATTGATCTGCTTATCATAAGTTTGGAGTTCAGCTCCTTTAAGAATTACCTTATAAGTTGTGCCCATGACCTCTCCTTTTATGGTCATAAACGAATCAGATTGTTTATCAGAATCTAAAAGAAAGAAACTAAGAAGAATTAATGCAAAACCAATAGAAGTCAGATAAGAGAATTTCAATTTAATGGATTAACTTCCAAAGTCATCAAATTTAATAGCTTCTGGCTCAACGCCCAAGCTATCTAGCATTGTGAAACATGCATCCATCATCATTGGTGGACCACACATATAATATTCACAATCTTCAGGAGCTGGATGATCTTTTAGGTATTCGTCATGAATAACTTGATGGATAAAGCCTGTAAGTCCATCCCAGTCATCTTCAGGTAATGGATCAGATAAAGCAACATGCCACTCAAAATTTTCATGCTCTTCAGCCAATTTATCATATTCTTCAGTATAGAACATTTCGCTCAGGCTTCTTGCGCCATAAAAAAACGTTATCTTTCTATTTGAATTTAATCGAAGTAATTGATCGAATATATGAGATCTCATTGGAGCCATGCCTGCACCTCCACCAATAAAGATCATCTCATTATCTGTTTCTTCTGCAAAAAATTCACCGAATGGTCCAAAAATAGTTAGCTTGTCTCCTTCTTTAAGATTAAAAATATATGAAGTCATTTCTCCTGGAGGAAAATCAGTACCTGGAGGCGGAGAAGCTATTCTTATGTTGAATTTCATGATGCCTTTTTCGTTTGGATAATTAGCCATAGAATAGGCCCGTATAACTGGTTCAAGAGTTTTAGCTTTATTGTCCCAAACACCAAACCTATCCCAATCGCCATGATATTCCTCTTCTATATCAAACGATTTATAGTCTAGTTCATAGGGAGGTATTTCCATTTGTACGTATCCGCCAGCTTTGAAGCCTACGTCTTCACCTTCCGGCAATTTAAGAACGAGCTCTTTTATAAAAGTTGCAACGTTATTATTAGAAATGACTTCACATTCCCATTTTTTTGCACCAAATACTTCATCTGGAACAACTATTTCCATATTATCTTTAACTGGTACTTGGCAAGATAATCTCCATCCTTCTTTTTTTTCTTTATTGGTAAAATGAGATTCTTCGGTTGGTAAAATTGAACCTCCTCCACTTAATACTTTGCACTTGCATTGAGCGCAAGTTCCACCTCCTCCGCATGCTGAGGAAAGGAATAAATTTTGAGCTGCAAGAGTTTGTAGAAGTTTTCCTCCAGCCTCTACATCTACTGACTTAGCGTCTTCATTCATTGAAATATTCACATTGCCAGAAGAAACTAAAAGTTTTCTTGCTCCTAAAATGATGAAAACCATCATATTTACTGCAAGAGTAAAGACAAGAACTCCTAAGATAATTTCATTTTGTAAGAAATTCATTTTATAAAGATATACCTCCAAATGATAAAAACCCGAAACACATAAGACCAACTGTTATAAACGTTATACCTAGCCCTTGAAGACCTTGAGGAATGTCCGCATATTTCAATCTTTCCGTAATCCCAGCTAACGCCACTATAGCTAGAGCCCACCCCACACCAGCACCTAATCCATAAACTATGCTCTCCGTGAAAATTAAATTCCTTTCTATAGAGAAAAGAACACCGCCTAAAATAGCGCAATTAACAGTTATAAGAGGTAAAAAGACACCTAAAGCGTTATATAAGGAAGGCAGATATTTATCTAAGAACATCTCTAAAATCTGAACTAAAGCAGCTATTATTCCTATGTAGCAAATTAAACCTACAAAATGTAAGTCGGAGCCTGGAAATAATGCATCTGCTTTCAGAAAGTAATTAAAGATTAAATTATTAATAGGAACTGCTAAGCCTAGAACTACTATTACTGCAATTCCAAGTCCTATAGCTGGCTGTATCTTTTTAGATATAGCCAAAAAAGTGCACATACCAAGAAAAAAATTGATAGCGATGTTTTCTATAAATACTGCTTTAATAAAAATACTAAGATACGCTTCTAACATTAGACAGACCTCTTTTCTACTTCTAAGCTATTTTTAGAAATCTTAAATTCAGGCTCTTCAATTTGGTCAGTTTTCCATTGTCTTAATGCCCAAATAGTAAAACCAATGATAAAAAATGAGCTTGCCGGTGTGAGAAAGAAGTTATTAGCAAGATACCAACCACCATTAGTGGTTAATGGCATTATTTCTATTCCGTAGAAAGTTCCTGCACCAATAAACTCTCTTATTACTGCAATTACTATTAAAATAATGCTATACCCTAGTCCATTACCAAAACCGTCGATAGCACTCATTAAAGGACCATTTTTCATAGCAAAAGCCTCTGCCCTTCCCATAACTATGCAATTCGTAACTATTAAGCCCACAAATACTGATAAAGTTTTACTGCTTTCGTAATCATAAGCTTGAAGCACTTCATCTACTAACATTACAAGAGTCGCTATGATTGAAATCTGCACAATAATCCGAATATTTGTTGGAATATGATTTCTTATAAGTGACACAAAAAAATTAGATAAGGTTACTACCGTAGTTAAAGCAACGCACATAATCAAAGTAATGTATAGGGTTCCTGTTACAGCAAGAGCAGAACATATACCCAAAATCTGTAAGGCAATCGGATTGTCATTGAATATAGGGTTCAGTAAAACTTCTCTTGCTTTAGACATCTGCTGACTCCATTGATTTCATTTCGTTTATTAAAGGACCATACCCCATTTCGCCTAGCCAAAAAGATAGTAAGTTAGTGACACCATTACTAGTAATCGTCGCTCCAGAAAGGCCATCAACTTGATATTTAGCTTCTTCGCTACTCTTATCTACTGATCCTTTAATTACAGAGATTAGTACATCTCCTGAATCTGAATAAATTTCCTTTCCTTTCCAAATAGCTTTCCATTTAGGATTATCTATTTCTCCTCCTAAACCAGGTGTTTCTTTATGATCAAAGAACTCTAAACCTATTATCGTTTTAAAATCAGATTCCAACGCCAAATAACCTTTCATCGTGCCCCATAAGCCATAGCCTCTAACGGGCAGTATAATTGCATTAAGAACTTCATTGTTGTAATGAAGATATATAGCCTGATAGTTTTCTCTTCTTTTCAATAAAGCTATATCAATATCTGAAGATAACTCTATCGAGGTAGCAATATCCCTAGAAAAAGCACTCTCATCAAAATCCTCTATCTCTATAGCTGTATTAAATTCGCCGGTTTCAAGATCAACTATCTTGACTTCAATAGAATCAAACAAGGAAGAAATTTCTTGATCATCTTTGAGTAAGCCTGCAGCTGATAAAATTTTGCTTTGCTTATCTAGTGTTTTATTGGCCTCTTGTAAACTCCTTAACTCAACTGCCGAAAAGGAAATTAATGCTGAACAAACTAGACATAATGAAATAGCAACTATCAAGGTCTTTCTAATGGTGTCGTTATTTCTCATTTAATAGCCTTCAGTCTTTGTTTAATATTTCTCTCTTGAACAAAATGATCTATTAGTGGTGCAAATAAATTCGCAAAAAGTATCGCAAGCATCATTCCTTCAGGGTATGCGGGGTTCACTACTCTTATTAAAACAACCATTATTCCTATTAGAATGCCGTAATACCATCTTCCTAAATTTGTATGTGAACCTGAAACTGGCTCCACTGCCATGAAGGTAAGGCCAAACGCAAAACCACCAATGACTAAGTGCCAGTGAAAAGGTAAAGAAAACATTGGATTCGTATCAGAACCTATAAAATTAAATAATTCAGAAGTTATAAATGTTCCAAGTAAAACTCCAGCTATTATTCTCCACGATGCTACTCTCGTGTATAGAAGTATAAAAAGTCCAAGAAGTATAAATAAAGAAGATGTTTCGCCAATTGAACCAGGAATAGAGCCTATAAAAGCATCTAACCACGTGTATTGCATTTGAATACCCTCTAAACCTTCTTGTGCACCTATTCCTAATATCGTTGGAGAGCTGTAGCCATCAACAGCTACCCATACAGAGTCTCCTGACCAATGAACGGGGTAAGCAAAATAAAGAAAAGCTCTTCCAGCTAAGGCAGGATTTAAGAAGTTTTTACCCGTTCCTCCAAAGATTTCCTTTGCTACAACGATACCAAAACTAATGCCTAAAGCTACTTGCCATAATGGCGCATCAGGAGGACAACATAGAGCAAACAGTACGGTTGTTACAAAAGCACCTTCATTTATTTCGTGGCCCCTTACTATCGCAAAAATTACTTCCCATGCAATTCCAACTACAAAAGTAACTATATAGATGGGTATAAAATAGCAAGCACCAAACCAAATGCAGTCAAAGATACTTTTAGGATCATAGTTACATAAAAGATCTATAAAAATAAATTGCCAATCTTCTTTATTTATATTTCCCATTTGCTCAAAAGCAGAAAGAGATTGGAATCCTAGATTGTACATACCGTAGAACATTGCGGGAAAGGTTGCCATCCAAACAACCACCATAACTTTTTGGAGGTCTATGCTATCCCTTATGTGAACCGAACCAAAAGTTCTCTTATCTGAAGAATAAAAAAGATTTTCGATAACATCATATAGAGGATAGTACTTTTCTAATGAACCTCCAGTAGTAAATTTAGGCTTTACGTTATCTAAAATTTTTCTTAAAGGTTTCATCTAACCCTCTAGTTCAATTTTTGTTAACCCTGCTCTCAACAAAGAACCAAAGTCATATTTTCCTGGGCAAACAAAACTACATAAAGATAAATCCTCTTCATCTAGTTCTAGTCCACCAAGAGCTTGGATCTTTTCAGTATCCATTAGTACAACATTTCTTAAAAGCATTGCAGGCAAGACCTTTAAAGGTAAAACCTCTTCATATACACCTATAGGAACTATAGGACGATCTGATCCATTCATCAGTGCTTTGAATTTAAAAATCTTATTTGGAAAAAGAGAAGACAAAAATAAAGGAATTTTTGAGAATTTTCTCGGTCCAGGAGTCAACCAGTTCATAAACTCTCTATCTTTTGAATTTGGTTCAGCCACAACCGATATTTGATTATGATAACGACCGAGATATGCATATGGACCAATAGCTTCTCTTCCTGAAATAACTGAACCTGAAATAATCCTATTTTCTCTTTGAGTTAATTCTCCAGCTGTTATTTCATCAGTACATGCTCCTAGCCTAGTTTGAAAATAGGAAGGATTAATTACCTGAGGCCCGGCAATTGAGATTATTCTTTGAACACTTATTTGCCCAGTTTTAAACAATTCCCCTATAGCTATTACATCTTGATAGCCTAGGGACCAGTTAATATTAGACAATGAAGCTGGTGATATAAAGTGCATTTGAGTGCCCACTAGTCCAGCTGGATGAGGTCCTGAGAAGGTATGTAAATTTAAATTATCATTCTCAGTTATCGGTAAAGATGAATTTTCTCCAACAGAAACATGGATTGGACAATCTAACAGTTTCCTCAAAACTATTACTCCAAAATTAAAACTTTCTAATTTAAGGTTAATAATAAATTCTGGATTTGGACTAAGTGGTTGAGTATCTAAAGCCGAAATAAATAAATTAGCCGGTAAAGAATTTATATTTGGTATTTTGCTATATGGCCTTGTTCTAAAAGAAGTCCACATACCTGAATCTATTAATTGTTTCCTTATCTCTTCTGTAGAAGCTTGAGATATTTCTGTATCGGAGTAAGAGTTAAACTCTACAGATTCCTCAGTCTTACTGATTTCTATAACAACAGATTGTAGAGCCCTTCTCTCTCCTCTATTGATTGATTCAACTTTTCCTCCAGCAGGAGAAGTGAAAATAACACCAGGATTTTTTTTGTCTTCGAATAGCGGTTGTCCAAGCTTTACATCTTCGCCTTCTTCAACAAGCATGGTTGGCTTCATACCAACATAATCGTCTCCTAGTATTGCTACAGAGCGACTATTTTTAGAGACATTAATATCTTCGGTGGGCTCACCGTTTATCGGTATATTAAGACCTTTTTTTATTTTTATCATTCCCTATATGATATCTAAAAATGCAGGCTTGAACGCGTGCGTATTATAAAGTTCAGAGAGTGATAATGCTAGAAGATTAGCTAAAATTTGGATATCTTTTGTAGGTTAAACCTACCATTTCTTTAGCCAAACCAAGAAGTTGAGCTGTGTATCCATATTCATTGTCGTACCAAACATAAAGAGTACATTTATTACCATTAACTATAGTAGCAACGGAATCAATTATTCCTGCATGACTATCACTTACAAAATCTGTTGAAACTACCTCAGGAGAATTTGTAAAACCAATTTGCTCTTTTAGGTCTGAATGAAAAGCTTTTTGTCTTAGAAAATCATTCAAAATCTCAACGCTCACTTCCTTACCCAACTCTAAAGTCATTATTGCAAGAGAAACGTTCGGCGTTGGAACTCTTACGGCATTGGCGGTCAATTTTCCGTGTAGCTCTGGTAACACTTGCCCAACTGCTTTTCCAGCACCAGTTTCCGTAATTACTATATTGAGAGCGGCACTTCTTCCTCTTCTTTCCTTTTTGTGAAAGTTGTCAATTAAATTTTGGTCATTTGTGTAGGAATGTACGCTTTCAATATGTCCTGATTTAATTTTAAATTCATCATTCAATACTTTTAGAGTCGGCACAATAGCATTTGTTGTGCATGAGGCTGCGCCTAAAATATCGTCATTATCTATAATTTCATTATTGATCCCATGCACAATATTTTTTATTTCGTCTTTAGCGGGTGCGGTTAGTAGTACTTTCGATATCCCCGCACAATTTAAATGTTGTCCTAAACCTTCTTTTGTTCTCCAGACTCCAGTGTTATCTATCAATAAAGCATCTTCAATACCATACTCAAGATAGTTAATATTTGTTGGGTCATTTGAATAGATAACCTTAACTTCATTACCATTAATTATTAATAAATCATCTTCTTCAACTACCCTAATAGTTCCTTTAAAGGGGCCATGTACAGAATCCGTTCTCATTAAGTTTGCTCTTTTTATGAGATCATCATCGATTGCTTTTCTTACCACTATTGCCCTTAACCTTAAATTATCGCCGCCTGCTGAATCTTCGATCAACATTCTAGTAAGCAATCTACCTATTCTTCCAAATCCATACAAAACTACATCTTGAGCCTTATCTAAAATTGCTCCTGCTTTGCCTATTAGATCTTCTACCGACTCTTTAACAAAATCATCTAAACTAAGTCCTTTATCTTCGAATAAATAGGCCGCAGCAATAATACCAATATCAACTTCAGCGGGACCAAGTTCTAATTCACTTAAGGCAACAATAACTTGGTAGGTTTCAAATTCACTTAATTCATTATTTTCTGTTTCTCTAACAAACCTATGAGCATTCATGATCTCGGATACAGATAAATTAACTAACGGTTTGCCGTATAAAAGTAAATGAACATTGCTTCTATAAATACGTCCGATCATGGGAAGCATTTCTTCAGCCAAAGCTTGGCGATATTGAAAATCACCAAAAGGATCTTTAGGAGGTTCTGGCCTTAACCTCTTATCTGGTTGATCTTTTGCCATAAGTTTATAAAGAAGTATATTGTTTTAAATGGAAATCTGCATTACCAAAAATAGTTCCAATTGTTGTTAACCTCTTAAAGTAGTGACCAACATTTAATTCATCAGTTACACCCATACCTCCGTGCAATTGAACAGATTGTTGTCCGACAAATTTACCTGCTTTACCAACTTGATATTTTAAGCCTGATATAGCTTTCTTAGCATCAGGAGCACTTTCTTCATTTTTCATTGTAGCCATGTACAAGAGAGATTTACATTGTTCATATTCCATAAACATATCAACCATTCTATGTTGAAGAACTTGAAACTTTCCAATTGGTGTACCAAATTGTTCTCTTGTTTTTGTATATTCAACCGTAGTTTTGTATAGAATTTCCATTGCACCAACTGCTTCAGCAGATATAGCCAAGATAGATCTATCTATAGCTTCATCAAGAATATCAAATCCTGCGTTTAATGATCCTATTAGACAGCTGTTTGAAACAATTACATTTTCTAAATTTATGTCTGAAGCTTTTCTACCATCTACAGTTTTATAATCAGACTTGGTTAAACCCTCAATATCAGAGTCGACTAAAAATAAAGAGATTCCTTTGTCTTCTAATTGTGTGCCTGAAGTTCGTGCAGAGATAATTATTTTATTAGCAGAAGGTCCATTCATCACAACAGATTTAAATCCATTTATTACAAAATTATCACCATCTTCTTTTGCTTCGGTAACAACATCAGATAAATTAAACCTACTTTGTGGTTCTGCATAAGCAAGCGCTAAATGCATTTCTCCATTAATAACGGAGTTAAGTACTTGATTTTTTTGTTCGTCAGTTCCATGTCTATCAAGTATTCCAGCTGACATAACTACAGTTTCAAGAAAAGGTTCGACAACGAGGCCTTTACCAAACTCTTCCATAATAAGCATTGTTTCTATACAAGATCCACCGAAGCCTCCATTTTTTTCAGAAACAGCAATGCCCAACCAACCTAATTCAGCAAATGTTTTCCAGTTATGAGTTCCGAAACCTAGATCTGAATTAGATAACTCTTGTCTTGTCTCCCAGTCATATTCTTTTTGAATAAACTGTTCAACTTGATCTTGGATCATTGTTTGTTCTTCATTAAATGTAAAATCCATAGTACTAAAGTCCTAATATTGCTTTTGATATAACGTTTCGTTGAATTTCATTACTGCCTCCATAGATGCTTACTTTTCTATAATTTAAGTAATGAGGCATAACAGGTGCAGCATAGTCAGGTCCAACCGTTTCATTTGAACCTATTTCATTTTCTAAATAAAAAGGATGAGCATAATAGGCAAGCATTTCAACAAATAATTCTGAAATTGTTTGTTGTAATTCAGTTCCTTTTATTTTAAGTATAGATGATTCGGCTCCTGGTGATCCACCTTGTGACATTGCGGCAAGAGTTCTTAGTTCAGTGAATTCTGTTGCAGTGAGTTCAATCTCTGTTTCTTCAATCTTACTTCTAAATTGAGCATCTTCAAACAAAGTCCCTTCTCCTAAAGGTATTTCAGAGGAAAGTTCTTTTAGCCTACTTAATTCTCTTTTTAAAGCAGCAATGCCAGCTATACCGCTTCTTTCATGTGCCAAAAGGAATTTAGCAATATTCCAGCCTTGACCTTCTTCGCCAATTAGGTTTTCTTTAGGTACTTCAACATTATCAAAATAGACCATATTTACTTCATGCGATCCGTCAATAGTAATAATAGGTTTAACTTCGATGCCCGGTGTTTTCATATCTATTAATAGAAAGCTTATACCTTCTTGTTTAATGGAAGTTGTTTCAGTTCTTACTAGACAGAAAATCCAATCGGCATGTTGAGCTAGGGTAGTCCACGTTTTCGAACCATTAACAATATACTTATTACCCACTAATTCAGCTTTAGTCTTCAAAGAAGCTAAATCTGAACCTGAACCGGGTTCAGAATAACCCTGACACCACCATACATCACTATTAAGTATTGAAGGAAGGTGCTTCTCTTTTTGTTCATCCGTACCAAAGCTATATATCACTGGAGCACACATACCTACACCAAATGGTATAGCGGTCGGTGTGTTTGCTTTAGCTAACTCCTCTTGCAGAATATATTTTTCCGTAACCGAAAGCTCTTTATAACCTGAAAATTCGGTTGGCCAATTGATAGCAAACCAACCTTTTTTATGAAGTATCTTTTGCCACCTTATAATCTCTTCTTTTTCTAAAGTAACCCTCTTATCTTGTTTTTCTTTGATATCCGATGGGTATTCGTTTTCAAGAAATGAGACTACCTCTTTTCTAAAAGAGAGATCTGAATCTGAAAAAGTTAAATCCATTTTAATACTACCTAAAATTAAAAAAAAATAATTATACACTTACCTATATAATTTTCATTTTTTGATTACTAAAATAAGCTAATAAACTGGTGACAAAAAAACTTAACACCCTTACAGATTTAAAAAGTCTGGGGTCAACTACGCCTAAACAAAACCTTTTAGTTACCAAAGATGCTCAATCAGCAAAGTTATTACATCAAGAATTAGAAGAACAATTTCATTGTTTGTTACTAGAAGGATCGGAATTACTTCCTTACGACTTTTTTTCTTCTTCCCCAATGATAAGAGCTAGTAGGTTAAGTTGTTTGTCAGAATTAATTAAACACAAAGAGCACAACCTTATTGTGTCTGTGCAGACTCTTATGTCTCCTTGTCCAGACATCACACACGTAATGCCTATAAATCAATTGAAGGTAGGTGATAAATTAGATCTAAACAATTTATTAGATCTTTTAACAAAAAATGGTTATTCGAGAGAAGACTTTGTCTCTGTACCAGGTGAATATGCATTAAGGGGGTCTATCTTAGATGTATTTTTAACAAGCAAAGAGAATCCTATAAGGATTGAATTTTTTGGAAATGATATAGAGACCTTGCGAATCTTTGATCCGCAAACACAAATTTCTAATAAAAAAATACTTTATATAGATCATCTACCCTCTTTCGAGTATCCAATTAATGAACAAAGTGCAAATACATTTAAAGACAATTGGAGATTGAAATTTAATGTATTCGAAGGTGATTCTGAATTATTTAACAGGGTCATGAGCAAAAGACCAGCTGAAGGTATTGAAATCTATCTCCCTCTTTTTTTTGGTCGTAAGACATCTCTCTTACCATTTATAGTTGAAATGAAGAATATATTCATTCAAGAAGGAGTTACAAAAGAAGCAAAAATCTATGAAACTTTGATAACAGAACGTTATGAAGAGTACAGGTACGATCAAAAAAGACCCCTACTGCCTCCTTCAGAATTATTCATAAAGTATGATAATTTTTTAGATTTTGTAAAAGATAAAAAGAAATATGATTTTAAGCTAAATGAAAATATAGAAAATATAAACAAAGAAAAAGAGGTAAAGGAAAGAAATGAAAAAAGCGATATAAATTTACAGAATATGCCAATTCTAGATGATTTAGTTGTTCACTTAACTCATGGCATAGGAAGATTCAAAGGGTTAAAGCAAATTGATACATTTATAGGAGTAAGTGATTGTCTAGAAATTGAATACGCCGAAAATAGTAGAGTTTATGTTCCAATCGAACATATGCATCTTGTTTCAAGATATTTTGGACCTAAAGAAAGGTCTCTAGATTTTCTGGGTTCAAAACGATGGGTAACAAGAAAAGATAAAGCATTAAAGCAAACCTTTGACACAGCAGCAGAGTTATTAGAGGTTCAAGCAAAAAGATCAAATAAAAAAGGTTTTTCTTATGAAATTCCAATTAAAGAGTATCAAGAATTTTGTTCAAAATTTCCATATCAAGAGACATTTGATCAAAAAAGAACTATAGATGAAGTGGTTGTTGATATGCAAAAACCGATTCCAATGGATAGATTGATCTGTGGAGAAGTAGGTTTTGGTAAGACAGAGGTTATCATGAGAGCTGCTTTTATTGCTGCCTTTAATCAAAAACAAACTTGCGTCCTAGTTCCTACAACACTTCTTGCTACACAACACTTTTCAAGTTTTTTAGATAGATTTGATAATACTGGTATTGAAATCAAAGTGCTTTCAAGGAATATACAAACGAAAGAAAAAGAAGATATTTTAAAAAATTTAGTAGAGGGAAATATTGATATTTTGATAGGTACTCACGCAGTTTTACAAAATTATGTAAAGTTTTTTGACTTGGGGCTTCTAGTTATAGATGAGGAACATAGATTTGGTGTTAGGCAAAAAGAAAAGATTAAATCTCTAAAAGAAGAGGTAGAGATAATAAGTTTATCAGCTACTCCTATACCAAGATCACTAAATTTTGCGCTTACTGAATTAAAAGATTTATCAATTATAGCCACCGCCCCAGATGATCGTTTACCTGTAAAAACATTTGCTTATTCTTTTAATGAAAACCTAATACATGAAGCTATACAAAGAGAAAGTTTAAGAAATGGTCAAACTTACTATCTATGCAACGATCTAAAATTAATATCTGATAGGCAACAAAGACTAAAGTCCAGATTTCCTGATTTAAGTATTGAAATAGTTCATGGGCAGTTAGATGGAAAAGAAATAGAGAAGAAAATGATTTCTTTTCATGCAAAGAAAATAGATGTACTGGTTTGTTCAACAATTATTGAAAGTGGCATTGATGTTTCAAATGCCAATACTTTGATAGTAGAAGATGCAGATAAATTAGGTTTAGCTCAATTACATCAATTGAGAGGTCGTATAGGTAGAAGTGATAAGCAGGCCTATGCCTATTTCTTAAGATCAAGAAATTTAATTAAAAGAAAAGCGGCTGATAAAAGACTAGAGGCTCTTCAGGAAACAGATTCGCTATCAGCCGGATTCTTGCTTGCTCTTAAAGATCTGGAAATAAGAGGTGCTGGCGAAATACTTGGTTCTAATCAAAGTGGAGTATTTGACTCAATAGGGTTAGATTTGTATACAAGAATGATAAAGAAAGCTACAGACTTTATTAAAAATGGGGACCTAGATTTTCATAACCTCGATGAACTACCGGAAATTAATATGAATCAAAGTTGTCTAATTCCCGAGGAATACTTACCCGATATTAATGTAAGACTCTTGATGTACAACAGAATAGCACTAGCGCAGTCGAAAGAAGATTTACAAAAAATTCAAGTAGAAATGATTAATCGTTTTGGCCTACTTCCAGATGAAATAAAGCACTTCTTTCTTCAAGCAGAGCTTAGATTGCTAAGCGAAGAAAACTCTGTAATAAAGATTAACTTTATTAAAGATAAAATTAATGTCTTTTTTAAAAATTCAGACTTAGATACATCCATCATTAGTAATGAAGATATAGAATCTAAAGTAAATATGACTAAAGATGTTATTAAGGCAATAGTTCAAAATGTTAATTAATCGAGTAATCCTATTTTTTTTGTTCTCAAACTCATTAACCGCAGTTACAACTCCTAATGATTTCATAGAAAATTTTATTAATGAAGAAGATTACGGAGAAATTTATAAAGTGGATTTTTTGATAATTGAAAACCAATTTATTGAGGAAATCGATTTAAAGGAAAAATTTGCAACATTAGAACCATTCGAATTTAGCAAGGAGCTTTTTGTTATTAAAGATCGACCCACCTTATTAGTCAAAACACCTGTTCTTAATGAAAAAGATCAAAATGATTTTATAAAATTAGAGATAGAAAGTTTAGATGAAGAGATAGCTAAGGAAGAGCCTATAACAGAAGAAGATAAAAAAAAGAAAAAGGTAAATCTTTTTGAAAGAATACCCTATGAAAAAGAACTAACAGAGATAACAAGAAAACTAAAATTAAGTAAAGACTATAGGGTTTTACATTCGATATCTTGGTATCAACCTCTAGTAGAAAAAGAAAAGTCTGTATCTTTATATGTAGAAAGTTCAATAGATGAAGTGAAGGTTTATGGTGAAATTCTAATATATAAAGATAGATACTTACACTTTGACAGTAAATTAAGATTAAGTGAAAAAACTGAGAATCAACTTGTAGAAAAGACACTGATTAACATGGTTGATTTTAATGAATCTTTAAAATTAAAAACTTTAAAAGAAGAAACAGATGTTAATGATAATTACTGGATGGAAACTATCTTTAATAATATAAAAATAAATATTAGTGATTTTTCAGATTGGGTTTTCCAGAACAATGCTGATATTGATCTGCTTGATATGAATGAAAATAAGTCATTTGAATACGAATATAAAGATTTATACGAAATAGACCAAGATACGAAGATTGAAGAGAATAAGTATCACTTTATAGATCATCCGTATTTTGGAATTGTCGTTCGGATTTCTTCTTTACGAATCAAATAAAATTAGACTTATTAGATAAGTTCTTCTCAAGCTTCTCAAGAATTTCTTTTTGCTCTCCAGAGGCTTCCGATAAAAGACTTCGCGTTTTTTCTAAACTTTTTTCAAGAGACAACCAAGGTCCTTTATCAAAGAGTCGCTGGTTTAAAAAATTTTGATACCTAGACATCATATCTGGAGATGCAAGTTCAGTGGAATGAGAGCAAATTAATCTTTCTGCTAATTCTTTATATTTTGAATCTTCAAAGCCATCTAATAATTTTGTCCTTTCTTCCCAGGGTAATGAATGAAATCTTTCCATCCACAGATCGTCTGCATCAGATGGAAAGCCTGAATAAACACTCTGTTCTATATATTTTGGTGGTGGATAATTTATTTGGTTGCTAGACAACAACTCACTGACTCTAGTTTGAAGCTTAATGTTACCTTGAATCTTTCTCGCTCTCTCTTCTAGTTGATCATAAGGGATGTCTAAAAAAGATCCTATATTAGGTATTTGATTCGCAGGCATAACTGGCATGCTTTTATTTATCCTAACTTTTCTTATTGCAGTTCCGCTATTTCCAATTTGTTCTAATAATTCTGAATCAGTCAAATCATTTAACTGGTCGGGATCAAAGTATAAATCTGCCACCGCAACTTCATTATTCATTTTAGGATTTTGTCCACAAAAGGTAACTGGGTATGTAAATCTTTTTCTTCTGACGACTTCCCCTATCATTGCAAAAGGTTCAGATTGCAACAATTCCAAATTTCCGTTCTTACTTGCACCTTTTAAGGAAGCTTTCCATACCGGTTCAGCTTTTTGAATAATTAGTTTACTCAGTTCTAACATTTGAACACAATCTGCTAAAGCATCATGTGCATTAACTATTTCTACAGAATTTGCCTCTGACCAATCCGTAAGCTTCATGCTAATTTCATTCTCCTCAAAAGAAGGAAGTTTGAGGCTATCAGGAAAAAAGTTTGCTATCAGTTGCAGCGTGCTCATCATATCCAATCTAGACGCTCCTAAAGTATTGGTTATGTATAAGGGCAAAAGATTCCAATAGAACTGTCTTCTAAAAAGCTCTTCATCAAATCTGTGTCCATTATAAGTTATATAGACAGCATTTCTTTTCTTAGACCAATCTAGCCAAGTATTTCGAAGCAGTTTCATCATCTCATAGTGAGACATTGCATCTTCTTCTAAGCATTCGGTTTTTTTATGGACCAAGAAAGCATCAGGTGAAGGCACCACCCAAGGTAAGAGCTTACTGCCTATATCTTGTGAGTTTTCTTGGTTTAAAGATTCATCAGTTAGTATAGAACCAACTTGAATAATCTGGGAGAAATTGATATCTAAACCGGTTGTTTCAGTATCAGTGAATATGTAACAAGAATCTGCGTTTAATTGAGACATCAAAGATTATTTTAATCTGTGTATGCGACAGTTAATGTCGTTATTTATAAATAAATTATTTGTAATAAGCATTCTCACGATAAGAGTGATCAGTTACGTCCATAACTCCTTTTAATCCTTCTACTTGCTCGAGTAATGTTTTCTCAACACCATCTTTAAGAGTCAAGTCAACCATACCGCAACCTTGGCAGCCACCACCAAATTGCAGAACGGCAGTTTCTTGTTCTAACACTTCAACTAATGACACCTCTCCTCCATGAGAAGCTAAGCTGGGATTTATCTCAGAATAAAGCACGTAATTAATTTTTTCTTCTATAGAGGCGTTCTCGTTTAGTTGAGGAAGTTTTGCGTTCGGAGCTTTAATAGTTAATGTCCCTCCAAATTTATCTGGAGAATAGTCAACTATTGCATCTTTAACAAACTCAAGAGACTGGTTCTCTATATACAAAGAAAAACTAAGCTCTTCGATAAGTAAGTAATCATCAAAGTTTTCATCCTCTTTCGCATAAGCAATACAAGTTTCAGCTCTTGGAGTTCCTGGTTCACTTACAAAGATTTTAATACCTGCAGTATCTTTGTCTTGTGAGCCTAATAGTTCATCAAGGTATTTTTCTGCTGATTCAGTGATAGTTAGATGTTCCATATCTCTATTCTAACAAATTTATGATTAATTTATTTTTAAGTTTTCCTGTAATATAAAGAGTTCATTAAAACTAAATGATTTTGAAAATTTCATCTGAAAATTACGACAAACAACTTCAAGTAAAAAAAGAAATTTTTAACTCTTATTTTAATAAAGTAACTACCAAAGATATTTTTCCTTCTAGTCATCATTCTTTCAGGCATAGATGCGAATTTGGTGTTTTAAGCTCTGATCAAGGGATCAAATATTCAATGATTAAAGATAACAAACGTGTAGAAATAGATACATACCCTATATGTTCAGAATCTATACAAGAGTTAATGAAAGAATTGTTGAAAATAGTTAATCAAGAAGAAATCCTGTGCAGAAAACTCTTTCAAATTGAATTCCAGAGCTCTAGATCTAAGGAAGTAATGGTTTCTTTAATCTATCATAAAAAATTAGAATCAGATTG
>CEVR01035597.1_pt1 | contig 17427 bp, 21 predicted proteins | sample 356541 | NCBI WGS metagenome assembly CEVR01 (sample SAMEA2623734, study PRJEB7988) | marine metagenome | isolation source: saline water (ENVO:00002010), including
GCGAGTGCTGAAGATATAGAGTTAAATAAAGATGCTTCTATCAGCATTACTTCTAGCCCTGTAGATTTTGAAAATATTAAAACCGTTTTAGCTGATAAAGGAATAATCATTGAAGACTCAGAAATATCATTCATACCAGAAAATACTGTTAAAGCTGACTTAGATACTTCTTTAAAAGTTTTTAAATTACTGGAGTCCTTAGAAGATTTAGACGACACCCAAACGGTAACATCAAACGTAGATTTTTCTGACGAGATGTTAGAGCATTTAGATTAAATTATGACTAATTCCAGAAATAAGGGAGCTTCTTTTGAGAGAGAGGTTGCAAACCTCCTAACTGAGGATTTAGGTCTAAAAAAAAATATAAGAAGAATACTCGAACAAACCAGAGAGAAACACCTTCCCGATTTAATGATTGGTAGATGGTATTTAGAGTGCAAGAGGTATGGATCCGGTGCCGAACCTCTAGAAGCCTGGTGGCAACAAGTTCTTGATGCCACAAAAGAGAAGGGCATTCCTGCTCTAGTTTATAAATTTGATAGAAGACCCATTAAGGTTAGAGTGCCTATAGGTGCTATTAATCCTGATTTGCACATTGACTCACCATTTAATGCAGATCTTTTGTGGGATGACTTTATCTTTCTTTTAAAGGAATTGTATTCAGAAGATATAGAGAATCATGATTTGGAAGACTAATGCATACTTTTAAAACCAGAGTTTATTATGAAGATACAGATGCACAAGGTGTTGTTTATTATGCGAATTATTTAAGATTCTTTGAGAGAGCTAGAACAGAGGCGCTTAGAGGAGCAGGATACGGGCAAATGAAATTAATGAATGAAGGCCTTATTTTTGTAGTAAGAAATGTAGAGATGAAGTTACTAAAACCAGCAAGACTTGATGATGAGCTCTCAATAAATACTTCTCTTGTTAAACTTGGAAAAGTGAGCTTTGATTTTCATCAAGATGTTTTTGTTGGCGAAACTCTTGTAACTAAAGCAATAATTCAATGTGGATGCTTGGATTATCAGAAATTTACTCCTTCTTCTCTTCCTGAGTATTTACATAAGGGTATGAAAAAACTAATCTAATAGAAGTATGGAATTATCAATAATTGATTTATTTTTAAATGCAAGTTTAGTTGTTAAGGCAGTTATCCTTATTTTAATAGCTGCTTCAATTCTCTCCTGGATGATAATTTTTGAAAGGTGGTTATATTTAAATAGATCTAAAGAAGAGCACATAATTTTCGAAGAAAATTTTTGGTCTGATTTAGGCTTGGAATCATTACTAGAAAAAAGTCAGCAGGAAGGACATCAAGCAATTGGAGCTGAATGTATTTTTCAGGCTGGGTATTTAGATTTTAAGAGGTTAACTTCACAAAACCTCGACCCTGAAATAGTTATGGAGAGTGTTCAAAGAAATATGAGAGTAGCTCTTGCAAGAGAACAGGTTTTGCTTGAAAAAAATCTACCTTATCTTGCAACGATTGCTTCTGTTAGCCCTTATATTGGTCTATTTGGTACTGTATGGGGAATAATGAATTCTTTCAGAGGCCTAGCAGGAGCAAGTCAGGCTACATTATCTGCAGTCGCACCAGGGATTTCAGAAGCTCTTGTAGCTACTGCTATAGGTTTATTTGCCGCTATACCTGCGTTAATTGCATACAATAAGTTTATCTCTGAATCAGATACTTTACTTTCTAATTTTGAAGGATTTATGGAAGAATTCTCAGCTGTTTTGCATAGAGAAATCCATTCGACTAAATAATATGCACAGGAGAAAACGAAATCTTATATCTGATATAAACGTAGTTCCATATATAGACGTGATGTTGGTTTTGTTGGTAATTTTTATGATTGCTGCTCCCTTAATGGTCCAAGGAGTTTTGGTTAATTTACCTGAAGCATCTTCTGATCCTTTACCTGTGAAAAGTTCTGAACCTCTTATAGTTTCAATAAAAGATACGGGGTCTGTATATTTGGAAATTCAGTCTCTACAAGGACAAGAATTAAGTCTAGATCAATTAAATCAGAATGTATCTAAATTATTAGATGCAGACCCCTCGCTTCAAGTCGTTATTAGAGGAGATGGTAAAGTTGAATACGAGAAAGTCATGGTAATAATGGCACAACTCCAGAGCATGGGAGCTAAAGATATTGGCTTAATTACTAAAGAGCCTCTTCAGTAGATATGAATTATTTAGCGCCATTGAGCCTATCTTTTTTTATTCATATAGGATTAATTTTGTCTTTTTCGAATATATTTAGTATTGATATAAAGTCATTATCTTTATACGAAATAGACCCCATCCCAGCATACATAATCTATGAGAAACCCAAAAAACAAATCAAGAAAAAAATACTCTCTATACCCAAAGAAACGTTAGCAGAACCTAAGAAAAAAATTGAAAAAATAATCATTTCAGAGCCTTCAATTGAATTGGAAGAGATTTCAAGGAGTTCTCAAATACCAGCAAAGAACTTTAACAAAGATGTAATCAGTTTTTCTCAATCGGATATAAGTAAATATTCTTCAATAATTAAACAACAAGTAATGTCTCAATGGAAAAAACCGAGAGTTATAACTGCAGATTTAACAACCGAAATAAGAATAACCCTTGTCCCAACTGGAGAGATAGTTGCTACAAAAATAATAAAAGGGAGTGGCATTAAAAGCTTTGATGATTCTGCTATAACAGCAATTGCAAGAGTAGGAAGTTTTGAAGGATTGCAAATGCCATCTAATCTATTCGAAGAACATTTCAGGCAATTCATTCTTGTTTTTAATCCTAATTGATATATTTTTCATGAGTGCTTTTAAATGTTTATTTTTAATTATTACCATACTTACTTCTCACTATAATTTTAGTCAATTAAGAATAGAAATAACTGGAGGAGCCGAAGATCCAATTAATATTGCCATAGTACCTATTGAGTGGACGCTTGATGTACCACAAGAAGAGTATATACATGAAATTATAAAGGCCGATTTAGAATCTTTTGGTGAATTTAAAGTTTTACCACCAGAAGGAATGCTGAGTTTCCCTTCAACTGTAGAAGAGGTCTTTTATCGTGATTGGAGAATGCTAGATATAGATTATTTAGTCATTGGTCAGGCCAACCAGTCTGAAATAGAAGATGAGTTAAAGATTTCTTACTTTATATTTGATGTAGCTAGAGAGATAGTAATTCACAGGGCAATAATGTCAGGATCCATAGGTTCTATAAGACGAGTAGCACATAACATTAGTGATAAAATTTATATGAAAATTCAAGGTATTTCAGGAATATTTTCAACTCGACTTGCTTACATTGATAAACCTTCAATAAAAGATAAAAACTACCACCTAAGAATCTCGGATATTGATGGTTTTAATGGTGTTTCACTTTTTTCTTCTCCTCAACCAATAATGTCTCCTAATTGGTCGCCTAAAGGAGATAAAATGGCTTATGTTTCTTTTGAGCAAGGAACCTCTAGGATCTTTATCCAGACGGTATCTACAGGTGAAAGACAAGGTATAAAATTAGAAAAAGGTATAAATAGCTCCCCTAATTGGTCTCCCAAAGGAGATAAATTGGCAGCCGTATTATCTAAAGAAGGCAACCCAGATATTTTTATTTACGACCTTAATAGAAAAAGTTGGAAACAAATAACAGAACATTTTGGCATTGACACTGAACCTGACTGGTCTCCAAATGGCAAGTCATTACTTTTTACCTCTAATCGATCGGGTTCTCCACAAATTTATCAGGCAAACATTAGAACGCAGAGGATTAAAAGGTTAACTTTTGAAGGCACATACAATGCAAGGGCAAGGTATTTACCCGATGGAAAGAGTATAGTTTTTGTTCATAGAAGAAATGGGGTTTTTCATATCGCAACTCAAAAGATTAAATCTGGCAAAGTCACAATATTGACTGACACTTATTTAGATGAATCTCCTACGATTTCACCTAATGGAAATGTAGTTATCTATGCAACAAAGAGGCTTGATAAAGATATCTTGGCGGGTATTACTTTAGATGGTAAGACTAAATTTATTCTTCCATCTTTGAGAGGAGAAGCCAGAGAGCCTGCCTGGTCCCCAATAATAGATTAGTCAGTAAATAAAAGTATAATAAGCTTTTGGAGGTAAAAAATGACACTAACGACAAGATCACTACTTATTTCTTTATCATTTCTCATAGCTTCATGTGGTTCTATTTCAAACGAAAGAACTTCTGATGCTAGCGCTGTATCTACATCCGCTTCGGGTGCTTATTCCGATGTAGGTGTAACTTCAAGCAATACTCTATATTTTGCTTATGACAAATCAGATGTAACTGCACAAGGAAGAGCTAAAATTAGAAGTTTAGCAAAGATTATTAACAAAGAAGGACTAAGTGTAAGAATAGAAGGTCATTGTGATGAGAGGGGTACTCGAGAATATAACCTAGCATTAGGTGAAAATAGAGCTAAGACAGTCGCAGAATTATTGGTCATTAACGGAGTTTCTTCTTCAAAAATAAGTACTGTAAGTTATGGCGAAGAAAAACCCGTTGCTTCAGGATCTAATGAAAATTCATGGTCACAAAATAGAAGGGCTTTAATTAAAACCTTTTAAATATTTTGAAAATAACACACAAGTTATTAATTATTTTACTATCTATATCTTCGAATCTGTTTTCAGAAGAAAAGGATGAAGGCATAGAGCTTCTATATCAGAGATTATCTGATTTAGAAAAAGAGTTAGCTGAATTAAGAAGTCAACTTGAAGAAAATACAGTCCTTATGGAGAGATCTTTAGAACTGCAACAGCAAAGATATTTAGACTTAGATTCTAGAATATTAGAGTTATCTTTAAATGAAAGAGTAGATACTTCAGGGAATTTTAAAGAAGAAGTAGTAACGGAAGAAATAGAGAAAGAAAAACTGTTATACAGGAATGCATTAGAGCTCTTTGAGGAATCGCGCTACGCAGAAGCCCTAGAAAATTTTTCAGAGATTATAATTAGTTTTCCAAATGGTACATATACTCCTGATGCTTACTTTTGGTCAGGAGAGCTATTTTTAGCACAAGGGTTATTTGAAGATGCAAAAATCAGTTATGAGGAAGTTTCTGAACAGTTCCCCAGTCATATTCGAGCGGCTGATTCTCTCTATAAACTGGGAGAAATTTATAGAATAGAATCCAATTTTGAGAAGGCTTCAATCTTCTATAACGAGGTAATTTCTATTTTTCCAGATGCAGGAGCAGCCCAGCTGTCTAAAAAATCTTTAAAAATAATCACAGAAGAGTCGAATTTAATTGATTAAAACATTAATATACGCTTTTTTTTTCGGGCCGTTAGCTCAGTCGGTAGAGCAGTTCGCTTTTAACGAATTGGTCCTGCGTTCGAGTCGCAGACGGCCCACCACCTTTTGATGAAAATTCTGTTGATTTGTTTAGGGGGTTCATTCGGAGCCTTGTCTAGGTATTATCTTTCTGAGGCATTAAATAAATTAACTTTAATTAATTTTCCAATAGGAATTTTAAGTGTAAATTTTATAGGTTGCTTTGTTTTGGGTTTACTCATAAACAATCTAGATCCTAAATTTGAACATATTTATCATCCTTTATTGTTTGTAGGTTTTCTAGGTGCTTTTACTACCTTTTCAGCATTTACAAAGGAGACAATAGATTTAATCTCTTCAGGAAATTTATTTTTAGCTTTTGTTTATGTTCTCTCTAGTGTGATTTTTTGTCTTATTGGAACTTTGTTAGGAATCTTAGTTTCGAGATAAAAGTAAAATGTATATAACTTTAAAAATATTACTTACAGCATTAATAATTGTAACTATTTCTGAGATATCAAGAAGATCAACAATCTTAGCTGGAATTATTGCTTCTATCCCTTTGACTTCGTTGCTAGCAATAATTTGGATATATTTTGAAACACAAGACTTAGGCAGTATCAAAAATCTTTCTGGTAATATTCTGTTGATGATACCGCCCTCATTAACTTTCTTTATTTGTTTGCCTGTGTTCATTGATATGAAATTTAATTTTTATGTCTCTGTTCTTTTCGCAGTTGCAGTTACTGCATTTGTTTATTGGCTTTATTTCTATATATTAGGAATATTCGGGATTAATTTGACTTGAATAGGACAAGATTATGAAGTTATTTATGGTTCATGTAGGTTATTACGATAAATCAATAGGAGAGGGACTATATGAGACTCACCTAAACTATTTTGTTGCAGCTGAGGATGCGAAAGGTGCAAAAAAGAAGGCGCAACAACTATCAGAATTCCAAGAAAGATCAATGCACATTGATGGAATGAAAGAAATTTCAAGTGTAGATGGATATAAGGTAACTTTAGAAAAAGATTCTGAATTAAATCCTGGTGAAGTTATATCTTATGATGAATCAAAGGACTTATAGCATGATGGATACTTTATTTAAAAAAATAATAGATAGAGAGATACCTGCTGATATTGTGTACGAAGATGATGATTGCCTAGTATTTAAAGATATTAATCCAGTAGCCCCAATTCATCTGTTGATTATTCCTAAGAAGCAAATAGAGAAGGTAGCAGATGCTAAATCTATAGATCAAGATTTATTAGGCCATCTTATGTTAGTGGCAGGAAATGTGGCTAGGGATTTAGGGGTAGAAGACGCTTTCAGGCTTGTAGTTAATAACGGTTCAGGAGCTCAACAGACAGTTTTTCATTTACATATCCATCTAATTGCTGGAAGAGAATTAAATTGGCCCCCAGGTTAAGTTGACTTTAATGCTTCAATAGATTTATGAGATCTTTCTATCTTGTTATAAATTGTTTCAGTTAATTGAAAATTATTACCTGCTAGCTCTAAGGCCATTCTTAGATGTTTTAAAGAAGTTTCATAGGAACCTGTCAAATAGAAATATTCTGCTCTAGACAGATGCAAACCTATTATATTTTTATCAAGTCCCTGGACCTCAGCTAACCAATACCAAATTTGGGGGTCATTAGGTCTTTTTAAAGTTAAAGTTTTCAAAACTTCTTGTCCTTTCTCATAGTCCTCTTTATTCATTAAAACCTCATTGTAGAGCATTGAAATAGGATAATTTTTGGGATTTAGTTGCAGCAAGGAAATCGCAAGGGCTTCTGCTTCAAAATAATTTTCAGCGGCGATGTGCACTTCAAGTATTCCAATTTGGATAAGTAAATTATCTTTATCTTTATCTAGAGCGTTTCTCATAAATTGTAGAGCATCCTCATGATCATTATTTTTTGAGTGAGCTAAAGCTAGACCATATTCAGCAATTAAGCTTTCTCTGTCAGAATTAGCTCGTCTTAAGTCTTGATCAAACTGCCTAATAGCTTGACGAGGGAGTTGGGAAAAATGAACAGTAGATCTAGCTTTTACCAAGCTATATTCTATTGAGTTTCTGTAATTTGAACCCTCAAATTCTCTAGCTCTCGATTGGGCATCACTTATTCTCTTCTTTGTTAGCGGGTGGGATCTTAAGAATTCAAGTTCATTTGAACCAGATAGTCTACTTAGGTCTTGTAATTTTTCAAACATGTACGACATGCTGTAAGGATCAAAACCAGCTGATACAAGGTTTTTAAATCCAATTCTATCTGCCTCTTGTTCGTCTCCTCTGCTGAAAGATAGAGCTTGTTGTGTAATGGCTTGCTGCCCAGCAAGGACAGCGGTGGGGTTGCTTGTTGCGCCAGCAAGAGCAACACTTGCAAGTACCATTAAGGAATTTGCTAAACTTCTATCCTTTTGTCTTTGCATTCTTCTTGCAAAATGCCTTTGACTTAAGTGAGCTAATTCGTGAGCTAAAACTGATGCTAGTTCTCCCTCTGTATTTGATTGATATATTAAACCTGCATTAATGCCTATGATTCCTCCAGGAGCTGCAAAAGCGTTGATTGATTTTTCATCTATCAGGGCTATTTCAAGACGTCTATCCCTTAGCTCACTATATTCAGCAAGCCTATATATCAAATGTTCCGTGTAATCTTGAGTAACAGGATCTAGATATTCAGGAAGGCTCCGCCTAATTTGTGCCATATACAACCTTCCTAAATTATACTCAGATGCTATAGAAATGGCCGATGAAGAAGCATCTCCCAAAACAGGTAACTCTTCATCTGAATTAAGGTTTAATGCAGTTAATACAGTTAAAACAATAAATAAAATTGATATATAAATTCGACTCATGCTCTTTTCTTCTATAATATCAATTACTGTAATTTAATTGAATTATTTAGACTATTGGAAGTTTATTCGGTTCCCTAAAATAAAATATTAATGCTTGATTTCTTTAATAAGTTTTTCGATCGATTCTTTTCAAATGAAGAGTCTGTGTATTTTGCTATTTTATTGATTACGTCTTTTATTTTTATTCTCTTATTTGGTGATGTTCTTCTTCCAGTAATTATAAGTTTAGTTTTAGCTTTTCTTTTAAATGGTTTAATGGGAACTCTAGTCTCATTTAATCTTTCAAGAAGAATCTCTTTATCTCTTACTTTGCTTGTCTTTTTTGGATTTTATCTAAGTTTATTTATGGCTCTGCCTTCATTGGGTTCAGAAATAAATAATCTTTTACAGAATCTTCCTAATATTATTGCCTCTTTTCAGGAAAGACTTTCTAGCATGAATAACTATTTTTCTGAGGAAGATATTGAATTAATATTTTCTAATTTGAGTTCTCAAATTAGTAGTCTTTTGTCTTCAGCACTAGGTCAACTTGCGGGAACTGTAAGCCTTATGTTTAATGCCATTCTTTACGCAATAATGATCCCTCTAATGGTATTTTTCTTTCTAAAAGATAAAGAAGAACTTATTCCTTTGGCCTCTACGGTTTTACCTAAAGAAAATGATTTTATGAAAACAGTATTTACCGAGATGAATGGTCAATTATTTAATTATGTTACCGGGAAGTTTATAGAAATGCTAATTGTAGCTTCCATTTCGTATATCTTATTTGCTTCATTAGGACTTCCTTATGCTGTATTAATAGCCATACTAGTAGGCTTGTCAGTAATTATTCCTATATTTGGAGCAATTCTAGTAACCATACCGGTTGTCTTGGTAGGATTGTATGAATGGGGTTTAACACAAAATTTTTATTGGCTTCTTGGTCTTTATTTGGCTATTCAAATGTTAGATGGAAACGTACTAGTCCCCTTATTATTCTCTAATAGAAATAATTTGCATCCAGTAGTTATAATCATTTCGGTCTTATTTTTTGGAGGAATATGGGGTTTTTGGGGACTGTTCTTTGCTATTCCTTTAGCGACCTTTATCAAAGCTATTATTAATTCTTGGCCCGAACCTATAAAAGAATAAAATCAAAGTTCTTTAGCAGCTTCCAACACTTCTTTAGCATGACCGCTCACTTTGACTTTTCTCCATTCTTTTACTAATTTCCCTTTGTCGTTTATTAGAAAAGTACTTCTCTCTATTCCCATATATTTTTTACCATACATACTTTTCTCTTTTATAACGTCATACTGCTTACATATTTTTTCATCTGGATCCGAAATTAGATCAAAGTTGAATTTTTCATTTGCTTTGAATTTCTCATGAGATTTTATAGATTCTCTAGATAAACCAAAGATGACTGTATTTGCCCTTGTGAATTGGCCCTTAAGATCTCTAAAGTCTTGTCCTTCTGTAGTACATCCAGGAGTACTATCTTTTGGATAAAAGTATAAAACTACGTTTTTACCTAAAAGCTCTGAAAGGCTTATTTCTTTTCCTCCAGTGCAGTCTCCTTTAAAGATAGGTGCTTTATTATTTATTTTCGGTTTTGGCATGTATCCTCCTAAAGAATCAATTTATAATGTAAATCAGTTTATCACTTGATAAAGAATAATTTAATGTTCAATTTACAAGGTTCAATTGTAGCTCTAGTAACTCCGATGGAAGAGGACGGCGCAATTGATTGGCAAGCTCTTAAAGAATTAACTGAATGGCATGTTAGTTCTGGTACTGCGGGTCTTGTAATTGTTGGTACTACAGGAGAGTCAGCTACTTTAGATGTGGCAGAGCATGTTCAAGTCATAGAAAATTCTGTCAAGAATGCAGATGGAAGAATAAAGATTATTGCAGGCACAGGAGCAAATTCAACAAAAGAAGCTGTTTATCTAACAAATTCAGCCAAATCTGCTGGTGCGGATGCTGCGCTCTTAGTTACGCCTTATTACAATAAGCCTTCTCAAGAGGGTTTATATAGGCACTATATTCATATTGCCGATGAGGTTAACTTCCCCCAGATTCTTTATAATGTTCCTTCAAGGACTGGATGTGATTTACTTACTGATACTGTTATCAAACTAGTTCCACACGAAAATATAGTTGGATTGAAAGATGCAACGGGTGACCTCAATAGATTAAATGAAATTTTATCCAAGCTAGAAGAAATGAAAGACCACGAGTTTCATCTTTACTCTGGTGATGATCCAACCTCAACCCAATTTATGTTAAGCGGAGGATCAGGAACAATATCAGTAACAGCTAATGTTGTACCATCACTCATAGCAGATATATGCAATAAGGCTTTATCGAATGAAAGCAAGACCGCAATCGAACTAGATATAAAATTGAAAGACCTAAATGAAATTTTATTCGTTGAATCTAATCCTATTCCTGTAAAATGGATACTTAATAGGTTGGGTAGAATCCCTAAAGGTTTAAGGTTACCACTAGTTGAATTGGATAAAAAATTTCATAGTAAAGCTGAACTAATATTAAAAGAATTGAGTCTATTGAATTAAAGATGACATTTATTAAAATACTATTAACGATTTTCGCTACTACATTGTTGGTGTCATGTAGTTTTTTCTTAACGGATCATAAGAACGATTATTTAAAAGAAAAACAAACTAAGTCTATTGTTTTGCCAGAAGGTCAATCTTCTAGACCGATTGTAGACTACTTCCCTATTAATACGGAAAATAGTGAACAAGTTGGTATGGAGTACGAAATACCTATGCCACAACAAGTTTTTTCTTCAGGGACATCTAATGAAGTAAGAATGCATAAATTAGGTGAGCTTCGTTGGGTATATGTTGAGACATTGCCCAGTAGCGCTTGGCCTATAATGAAAGATTTCTGGACTGCAAGTAATTATGGCTTATCTATCAGTAATCCCAACACCGGGATTATAGAGAGTAATATAGTTCAAACTTCAGGTAATGATTCTAAATTGATAATGAAGATCGAACACGGCATTAGACAAGCAAGTTCAGAGGTATTCGTATCTCATGTATCTCAACTGGATGGTGATTGGGTCAGAGTCTCCGGGGAAGAAAACCTTGAAGCTAAAGTACTCAGGCAAGTATTGGATTATTTTGCTTCTTCTCCTTCTTCTGGAGGAACGTCTTTAGTCGCTTTGAATTTAAACTATGGTCAAAAGGCTGTACTCAAACAATCAGATAACAATAAAGATAGCTTTATAGAGCTGAATCTGGAGTATGCTAGATCTTGGGCAGCTGTTGATAGAGCCCTTAAGGAAGCACTTATCACAGTTAATGATTTAGACAGAGATCAAGGGATATTCTTTGTTGAGTTTTCTAAGCAAGAAGAACAGAAAGGATTTGTAAGAAGGTTATTTACAAGTGAATCTTTTAAAGGAAAATATCAGGTTATTGTTAAAGAAGTAAGTGAGAATACTTGCATGGTAACTATAGTGTCTGATGGAGAAGACGCAAAATTATTTGAACGCGATCTTCTTTCAGAAATTAATCAATCATTATCTTAAAAAATATGGAAAATATCGAAAAGGGCGACTTAATAACAACAGGTAAAGCTAAGTCTTTATATACCTCTAGTAAAGAAGATTATTTAGTTATGCACTATAGGGATGATACTTCTGCTTTTGATGGAAAGAAAATAGAAAGCTTAGAAGGAAAGGGCACTATTAATAATAAATTTAATGCCTTTATTATGGAATACCTCGAGAAAGAGGGCATACCTACTCACTTTGACAGACTACTCTCTGAAACAGATAGTTTGGTCAAGAAACTTGAAATGGCACCAGTAGAGTGCGTCGTAAGAAACGTAGCAGCCGGCAGTATTTGTAAGAGACTAGGCTTGGAAGAAGGGTTAGATTTGAATCCTCCAACATTTGAGTTTTTTTATAAAGATGATGATTTGGGCGATCCTATGATAAATGAATATCATATTCAATCTTTCGGTTGGGCTACCACAGAACAAGTTGAGCAGATGCAAGAGAAAACTTTCCAAGTTAATGATGCATTAAAAAAACTTTTTTCTGATGCAGGAATGATATTAGTTGATTACAAGCTAGAGTTTGGTTCATTTAAAGGCAAGCTTTTGCTTGGAGATGAATTTACTCCTGATGGTTGTAGAGTTTGGGATGTTGAAACTAGAGAAAAGCTTGATAAGGATAGATTCAGACAGGGCCTTGGAGACGTTGTAGAGTCTTATCAGATTATGGCCAAACGTCTAGGAGTAATTTAAAAGTTATTTAAGACTTTGGTTTATTTCATTTAATTGATTAGATCCAGGACAAAGATCTTCTTTGTCCATTTTATTAAGTGGCTTATCAGAGACATTTAGTATCTCTTTAAGGTCTTGGGCATCTGGATCTATGTATAATAGCCCAGTCAAGACCTTATTATCTCTTTGAGATTCTTGGATATTTTTAATAGCAGTTATTTTATCTTTTGGATTGTAATCTTCTGAAAGTTTTTCTAAAGACAGCAAAGAACCATCATGAAGTGGCACCTCTATGGAAGAACCTTCTTCATATTCAGCTATGATCTCTTTGCCCAAAGGAACGAAGTCAGGTTTTGATAAGGAATCATTATGCTCTCTTATATAGTCATAACTTTTTGTTGAAGTATTGTGATTGTTGAAAGTTACACAAGGAGAAATTATGTCCAAAAAGGAGAATCCTTTGTGGGAAATTGCTGCTTTTAGAAGAGGGACTAATTGTTCTTTATCACCTGAAAATCCTCTTGCAACAAAGCTAGCGCCCAATTGTATTGCCATTGAGGGCAGATCAATTGATGGAAATAAATTATCATCGCCATATTTACTTTTAGACTCAAGATCATTCGTCGCAGAAAACTGGCCTTTAGTTAGTCCATAGGTTCCATTATTCTCAACAATATAAGTCATATTTAATTGCCTTCTTGCGCAATGGATAAATTGACCTATGCCTATAGAAGCACTATCTCCATCTCCCGATACACCTAAATAAAGCAGTTCATGGTTAGCCATAGCTGCTCCTGTAGCTACTGAAGGCATTCTTCCATGCACGGAATTAAAACCATGTGATTGATTTAGAAAATAAGCTGGTGCCTTAGAAGAACAACCTATGCCTGATAATTTAGCAACTTTATAAGATTCAATACTTAATTGAAAACAGGCTTCAACTATTGCAGAGCTTATAGAATCATGTCCACAACCTGCACATAAAGTAGAAACAGCACCTTCATAATCTCTTCTAGTGAGACCTAATTCATTTTTTTCTAACAAAGGATGATGATTTTTGGGCTTAACTATATACGTCATTTTTTTCTCACGAAGCTGCTGCAGACGGAGTGCCCGAAATATGAGCAGTTATCTTATTTGTTATAAAGGATGCAGTAATAGGTTGACCATCAAAGCATAAAATTGAAACTAACTTGTCAGGAATAATACCTCCTTCTGCCATTAAAAGAGTTCTCATTTGGCCATCTCTATTCTGTTCTACAATAAACAATAGATCATGTTCTTCGATAAATTCCCAAACTTCTAAGTTAAACGGAAAGGATCGGATTCTCATTGCATCTACATTTACATTGTTGACTTCTAGGTTGTCTAAAGCTTCTTGCATCGAACAGTCAGTACTTCCAAAGTAGATAACGCCAATAGGGCTCGTGCTTTTTTCCTGATTAAAAATAGGCGCGGGAACCGTAGAAGAAGCAGTTTGGAATTTTTTTGTAAGCCTTGAAAGCACCTCAGCATTTTTTACCCCATCTTCTGTATATCTAGCATATTCATCATGGGATGTTCCTCTAGTGAAATAGGCTCCTTTTTGAGGATGTGTTCCAGGGTAGGTTCTGTAGGGCACTCCATCTCCATCAACATCAAGATATCTACCAAATTCATCTAATTCTTCTAAATCTTCTTTAGATAAAACTTTTCCCCGATCATATTCTTTGAAATCATCCCATTCAAATTCTTTGGAGGACCAATCGTTCATGCCTAAATCTAAATCTAAAAGAACTATTACGGGAGTTTGATATCTTTCAGCTAAATCAAAGGCCTCGACCGCAAACTCAAAACATTCTTTCGGGTCACAAGGAATTAACATTATGTGTTTCGTATCTCCGTGAGAAGCATAGGCACAACTCAGAAGGTCAGATTGCTGTGTTCTTGTTGGCATTCCAGTTGATGGTCCACCTCTTTGAACATTAAATAAAACTGCTGGAACTTCAGCAAAATAAGCTAAACCAATAAATTCACTCATCAATGACACGCCTGGTCCGCTAGTTGCAGTAAATGCCCTTGCACCATTCCAGTTTGCTCCGATTGTCATTCCCATTGCTGCAAGTTCATCTTCTGCTTGAATAAAAGCATACTTATTCTTATCAGTTCCTATCTCTACTCTAAATTTTTCACTATATTTATCAAAAGACTCTGCCAAAGATGTTGATGGTGTAATTGGATACCAGGCACAAACTGTTGCTCCACCATAAACGCAACCTAGACCTGCAGCATCATTTCCGCTCGTCAAAATTAATCCTTCTGTTTTATTAGCTTTCCTAACTTTGATTTCGCATAAATCTTTAAAGTTCTCTTCTCCGTGCTTAAAGCCTATCTCTAAAGCCTTAACATTTGGTTCTATTAGTTTTTCTTTACCTCTAAATTGTTCTTCAATAAGTGATATGTAAATTTCTTTATCCATTTCAAGGATTGATGCTAACAGGCCCACGTATCCAAGATTTTTAAATAATAACCTTTGTTTTGGATTGCTAAATTCCTGAACGCATAATTTTGTGAGAGGTATTTCTAGGATATTTATGTCATCTCTTCCAAATTCTCTTTTCCAAGAAGAATCGTAAATTAAGTAACCTCCTTCTTTTAGTTCTGTTACGTCTTGCGAATAAGATTGTGGATTCATAGCAACAGCTATATCTATTCCTTCTCTTCTTCCTAAATATCCTTTTTCATTTACTCTAACCTCAAACCACGTTGGTAATCCTTGAATATTTGAAGGAAATATATTTTTTGGACTTACCGGTATGCCGGATCGAAATACTCCTTTTGCAAACATTTGGTTAGCACTTGCAGACCCAGATCCATTTACATTAGCAAACTTTATAACGAAATCATTAGTTGTTGATATCTTGTTCACGAATACACCTTCGCTTCTTGATAAAGAAAGTTTTGCATGTCCCATGCTCCAGTAGGACATCTCTCAGCGCAAAGTCCACAGTGGAGACAGACATCTTCATCTTTAACCATAACCCTAGAAGTTTGCTCTAATTCTCTTGAGACTAAGATTTCTTGATTTACATTTACTGCAGGTATTCTTAGACTATTGCGAAGGTTATCTTCTGAGTCATTTACTACAAAATTTATACAATCAGTAGGGCATATATCAACACAAGCGTCACATTCAATACATAGATCTTCAGCAAATACAGTTTGGACATCACAATTCAGACACCTTTGTGCTTCTTCTAGCGCCATTTTTTCATCAAAACCAAGTTCAACTTCCATTTTTAGATCTTTTAAAGCTTTCTTCTGATCTGCATGAGGGACCAAGAATCTTGTTGCTTGAGAAATATTATTATCATAAGACCATTCATGGACCCCCATTTTTTGACTAACTAATGTTGTTGCTGGCTCTGGTCGGTTATATAAGTCTTCATTTTTACAGAATTTATCTATTGAAATAGCCGCTTGATGCCCATGAGCTGCAGCCCAAATAATATTCTCTGGTCCCCATGCAGCATCTCCTCCAAAGAAAACTTTAGGATTTGTTGATTGAAATGTTACTTTATCTACTATTGGCATATCCCATTCACCAAACTCTATGCCGCAATCTCTTTCAATCCATTCAAATGCATTATCTTGACCGATAGCAACTAGAACATCGTCACATTCAATAATTACTGGATCTTCTCCTGTGGGAACTAACGATCTTTTACCATTGTCATCAAATACTGCTTCTACTTTTTCAAATTCCATTCCAACAAGTCTTTGATCTCTGACAATAAATTTCTTTGGAACATGATTATCATAAATAGGTATTCCCTCACCCATTGCATCTTCAATTTCCCATTCCGAAGCTTTCATCTGGTCAAAAGGACTTCTTACAGTGACTTTAACTTCTTCAGCTCCAAGCCTGATGGAGGTTCTGCAGCAATCCATGGCAGTATTGCCTCCACCTAGCACAATAACTTTTTTCCCAATTGATTTTGTATGCTCAAAAGCAATGCTTGTTAACCAATCTATGCCTATGTGAATATTTTTTTCTGCTTCCTCTCTTCCTTCTATCTTTATATCTCTTCCTTTTGGGGCACCTGTACCTACAAAAATAGCATCAAATTCTTCTTCTAAGAGTTTTGTCATGCTAGTTATTTCTGAGTTAAACACTGTCTTAATACCTAAATTTAAGACTTGATCAACTTCTTCATTTAGTACTTCTTCAGGTAATCTAAAAGAAGGGATATTTGTCCTCATTAATCCGCCAGCCTTTCCATCTCTTTCAAATAAAGTACATTCATAACCCATCATTGCTAAATCTCTAGCTACAGTTAAGGATGCTGGCCCGCCTCCAATCAATGCAATCTTCTTTCCATTACTTTTTTCAATGCTAGGTATTAAATCTTTAATATCTTCTTTGTAGTCATAAGTAACTCTTTTTAATCTACAAATAGCTACTGCTTTTTCATGCGTTCTAGTTCTTCTACAAGCTGGCTCACAAGGACGATCACAAGTTCTACCTAAAATTCCTGGGAAGACATTTGACTCCCAATTTAACATATAGGCTTCGTTGTAGTTTCCTTGAGCAATTTGCCTTATATACTCTGGTACTGGTGTGTGTGCAGGGCAAGCATGCTGACAGTCAACAACTTTGTGATAATATTGAGGATTAGAAGTATCGGTGGGGGGTACAAATTCGTCAGCTTTAGTAACTATTTTGATATCTTCTTCAGAGCCTTTAGCTTTATTTATCTTGTTCCTTAATTGATCAACTACTTGCCATCTAAGTTCTTGTGCAGTTTTTAGATCATGAGTTTTTAAAGATTTCCTGAGATCGTAACCTAACTCATCCCTTAGCCCTTTAGGTACAGCTAATTTAACCCACCACGTATTGTACCTTTTGAATAAGTACCTAGTGTCCATGTTGCTCATAATTTTATGGGTATTTTCATAATTTTGACTTAGATATGGTACATAAAAAATACTTATTTACTAGTATTTTCAATAA
>CEVR01018785.1_pt1 | contig 17282 bp, 15 predicted proteins | sample 356541 | NCBI WGS metagenome assembly CEVR01 (sample SAMEA2623734, study PRJEB7988) | marine metagenome | isolation source: saline water (ENVO:00002010), including
ACTCCCGAAGGAACGCGATTTTGAATCGCGCGCGTCTACCAGTTCCGCCACTTTGGCAAAAAACAAAAATAATTATAAAAAATTAATGCTAATAGGATCATCTTCCTTCATTCCTAATAATTTTGATGCATTTCCAAGATTCATTCCAATTTCTAAAAATTGATTAGAATTAAACAAAGCAAAAAGTTCACCTGCATTGACATCAGAATAGGTTTTATTAATTTCAATTAACTTCTCTATGCCTATAATAATTTCAAAATTTTCAGAATTTTTAACTATCAATTTGTCAAAATCATTAAGATGAATATTTGTTATTAAGTTTCCATAATGATCTATCCTTAAAATATTTCCTTTCAAATTATTATTTGAAACATTGACTGTAGGGAAAAATCTTTTATTCAAATTCATAATAGGCTTTCCAATAGTAGAAATATCATTATTTACAGCTAGTTTAACTGCTATTGGCCCCATAATTGATTTTTCAGGAAATGATGATAAAATTGAATAATCAACAGATACTGCAGTATAATTTTCTTTCAAATCAATTAATGAAAAAATTCCAGTGTCATACGAAATAAAATAATGATCATTTATTTTAACAACTACAATTCTTTCTTTTTTTTCACTAGCTTTAACACATATGATATGAATGGATCCATCCGGAAAGTCTTTGTATACATTCCTAATTGTATTTGCTGCATGGGAAATATTATATTTTTTTATATCATGAGTTATATCAACTACATTTAAATTAGAATTCAATTTATAAATACTTGCTTTTAAAGCAGCAGCATAATGATCAGAGTATCCAAAATCAGAAATAATAGTAATTAATGACATATAAAATATTGAAATTACTTAATTTAGATTTCAAAAATAAAACTATTAAAATAATAAATTATTAATTTAAGGAATTGGTTGAAAAAACAATTAGTTTAGATAAAATTGATCTTGTTGAATTCTTAGGTGTTGAAAATAAAAATTTCATATATTTAGAATCTATATTTCCAAATTCAAAAATACTATCCAGAGGAAATAAAATAGTAATTAAAGGAAATAATACTGAAACAGAAAAAATCCAAAACCTAATCCAATCATTACTAAAAAAATATCAAAAATATGGTAATATAAATGAAGAAGATATTGAATCGTTATACAAAAATGGAAAAATAAATGATGAAAAAAAATTACTATTTTATGGTTCAAAAGGAAAAAAAATTAATGCTGTAAGTTATAATCAAATTAAATTTATTGATTCTTGTAAATCGAATGATATTGTTTTTGTAATTGGACCAGCAGGAACTGGTAAAACCTTTTTAAGCGTAGTATTAGCAATTAAAGCCTTAAAAGAAAAAATAATTGAAAAAATTGTGATAACTAGACCTGTAGTTGAAGCCGGAGAGAATTTAGGATTCCTTCCTGGTGATTTACAAGACAAAATTAATCCATATTTAAGACCAATTTATGATTCATTAGAAGAAATATTACCAAAAAAAAAAATATCACAGTTTATCGAAAATGGTGTTATAGAGATAGTTCCTCTTGCATACATGAGAGGCAGAACATTAAAAAATTCTTATATTTTATTGGATGAAGCTCAAAATACTTTATCATCTCAGATTAAAATGTTTTTAACTAGAATGGGAGAAAATTCAAAAATGATCATTACTGGGGATATCACTCAAATTGATTTAAAATCAAAAAAAGAATCTGGATTAATAGACGCATTAAAAAGATTTGATAATACAGAAGGAATTGGTATTGTTCAATTGAGAGATAAGGATGTATTGAGACACAAGCTTGTAAAAAAGATTCTAGCTAAGTATAATTAATTATAAATTTTTATATTTTGAAAGACTATATAATTATCGATTTTGATAGCACTTTCATTAAAATTGAGTCACTGGATGAACTTTTAAAAACTACTTCTGAAAGAAATAAGGATTCTTTAATAAAAATTCAAAAACTTACTGATATGGGAATGAATGGTGAAATATCATTCCAAAAATCGCTTTCTGAGAGAATCAAATTATTGAATTCAAATAAAAATGATTTAGATATAGTTATTGATATTATAAACAAAAATGTTAGTGATTCTTTCAAAAAAAATAAAAAGTTTATTAATGAGAATAATGATAAAATAATTATAATTTCCGGAGGTTTTTATGAACTTATATATCCAGTTGTTTCAAAATTTGGAATAAAGAAAGAAAACATTTTTGCCAATACATTTATTTATGATAAAGATGGGAAAATAATTGGAGTGGATAAAAACAATCCCCTCAGTAAAAATAATGGTAAGGTAAAAACTATAAAAAATTTAAATTTAGATGGTAATGTTATTGTTATTGGCGATGGATATACTGACTATGAAATAAAAAAATATGGACACGCAAATAAATTTTATTTGTTTATTGAAAATATAAAAAGAAAAAATATTTTAGATAAAGGAGATTTTTTGTTAAAATCGCTTGATGATTTTATAGATATTTATAATAATGAATAAAAAACTTTCCTATCCTAAAGAAAAAATTAATGTTCTTCTATTAGAAAATGTTGATGAGGTTGCTAGAAAGACTTTTGTTGAAGAAGGTTACAATGTAGAAACTATTTCATCAAGTCTTAATGAAAAAGAATTAATTGAAAAAATTAAAAAAGTATCTATTATTGGAATTAGATCAAAAACAATTTTAAACAAGAAAATATTATCTAATGCAAAAAGACTCTTAGTAATAGGAGCCTTTTGTATAGGCACAAATCAAATCGATTTAGATTTCACTAAAAAAAAGGGAATTATTGTTTTTAATGCACCATATAGTAATACAAGATCAGTTGTAGAAATAGTTATAGGACAAATTATTCTTTTAATTAGAAACATTGTAGAAAAAAATAATCAAATGCATAAAGGGATTTGGAAAAAAAATTCTAATAATAGTTATGAAATAAGAAATAAAGTACTTGGTATTATTGGCTATGGAAATATTGGATCTCAACTTTCAATAATTGCAGAATCAATAGGAATGAAAGTAATTTATTATGATAAAAAAGAAAAACTTTCTCTTGGAAATGCTAAAAAATATAAATCCCTTAATCAACTAATTAAAGCTTCAAATATACTTTCAATTCATGTTGACGGTAAAAAAGAAAACACTAACCTTATTGATAAAAATGAATTTAATATTATGAATAAAGGAACCATTCTAATTAACTATAGTAGAGGAAATGTTGTTAATATAAGCGAATTAAAAAAATATATATTGTCTGGAAAAATTTTTGGTGCTGCTATCGATGTTTTTCCTAAAGAACCAGAAAGTAACAATCAAAAATTCACATCCAAATTAATAGGTTTGCCAAATACAATTTTGACACCCCATATAGGAGGAAGTACTAAAGAAGCACAAAAAAATATTGGAACATTTGTTCCAAATAAAATTATAGATTTTATTAATACAGGAGCTTCATCAAATTCAGTAAATTTTCCTTCTCTAGTTTTACCTGAGCTTCAAAATGCACATAGGTTTATTCATATACATAAAAATATTCCGAATGTTATGTTAAAAATAAATAAAATATTATCCGAATTTGAGGTAAATATATTAGGTCAGTATCTTAAAACTAATGATAAAATTGGGTATGTAATAACTGATATAAATAAGAAGTATAATAAAAATGTAATTAAAAGATTGAAAGATATTAAAGGTACAATTAAGCTTAGAGTTTTATATTAATTTATTAATCAAATGAATAAAAAGATATATTTCACGCCTGGTCCATCTCAATTATATTTCACTGTAGAAGAACACATAAAAAATGCATTAAAAAAAAATATATTATCAATTTCACACAGAAGTAAAACATTTAAAATTTTGTATGAAGAATGTATTGAAAATATTAAAATTTTATTCAATTTGAATAAAAATTATCATATTGCATTCACATCCTCTGCTAATGAAATATGGGAAAGAATTATTCAGAATTTAATAGTTAAAACATCAATTCACTATGTAAATGGTTCATTTTCAAAAAAATTTTATGATTATACAAAAATGTATAATATTAATTCTAAGATTATTGAATCATTTAATAAACCCTATAACTATAATATAGAATATTCAAATGAAGAATTGATAGCAATAACTCTAAATGAGACTAGTACAGGAATTTCATGTCCTAATGATAAAATAATAGAAGCAAGGTCAAAGTTTAAAAATTCATTAATTGCTTTGGATTGTGTAAGCGGAACTCCTTCAATACCATTTGAAATAAAAAATGTTGATACTTTTTATTTTTCAGTTCAAAAATGTTTTGGATTACCCTCGGGTTTAGGCGTTTGGATTTATAATAATGAATGTATAGATAGATGTTTTGATAAAATTAATAAAAAAGAAATTGTAGGGTCTTATCATTCTTTAATAAAACTTAATGAATTAGGTAAAAAGAATCAAACACCTGAAACACCAAATGTTTTTGGTATTTATTTATTAAAAAATGTAATTAATGATATGTTAAAAAAAGGAATTGTAAATATTATTAATGAAACAAATTATAAATCAAAAATTATTGATTTTACAATAAAAAATCATCCTCAAATTTCACATTTAATAAAAAATGAAGCTATAAGATCAAAAACAGTAAAAGTTGCCAATACTAATAAAAAATCTAATTATTTGATTGATAAATTAATTAATCAAAACTTAATTATTGGAAAAGGATATGGAAATAATGATTACCAAATTAGAATAGCTAACTTTCCTACACATTCTAAAGAGAATATAGAAATGTTATGTGATATTATATCTAGAACTGAATTTTAAAAGATATGGAAAAATTTTCAATAGTAACAGGAGGAGCTAGTGGGTTGGGCTTTGAATTTGTCAAATTATTACTTAATGATAAGTATAATGTTGTGATTGTAGATAATGATAAAAAAGAATTAAATAACATAAAATCAAAGCTCGATTTAAAATTTGAAAAAAAAATAATTGTATTACATAAAGATCTTTCAAATCCGAATTCATCAAAAGAAATTTTTAAAGAATTAAAAAATAAAAATGTTGAAATATTAATTAATAATGCTGGATTTGGTTTATTTGGAATGTTTAATGACACTGATTGGGAAATTGAAAGAAATATGATAATGGTACACGTTATGTGTACAACAGAAATGACAAAACTATTTTTAAAAAATATGATTAAGAAAAAAAAAGGGAAAATTTTAAATATGGCCTCTCTTGCTGCTTTTCAACCTGGGCCTTTAATGTCAATTTATTATTCAACTAAAGCTTTTATACTTCACTTTTCAGAATCTATAGCTAATGAATTAAAAGGAAGTGGTGTGTCTGTTACAGTATTGTGTCCTGGTCAAACAAGAACAAATTTTCAAAAAAAAGTATCAAGTAAAGAAAAAAAAATAAATTTTAATTTTTCAACAGCAGAAGAAGTAGCAAAATATGGATATAATGCTCTGATGAATGGAAAAACAATTGCAATTCCAGGAATAATTAATAAAATTTTATCAACAATTCATAGGTTTATCCCAAGATCACTTGCAACAAAATTGATGAGAAAAATTCAAGAAAAAAATAGAAATTCTTAAATAAGAAATTAGCTTATTTGCTAAATTTATGAATCAATCTTACATTTTTTCATATAAATGAATAATAAATATCAGTTAGTAAAACAAAAAATTGAAGATTTAAAATCCGAAATAGAATATCATAATAATCTTTATTATAATGAGGATAAAAATGAAATTTCAGATTTAGAGTTTGATAAAAAATTAAGCTATTTAATTGAACTTGAAAAAAAATATCCTGAGTTTAAAACTAGTGACTCTCCATCTGAGAGAGTTGGAGGAAAAATAACAAAAAAATTTGAAACAAAAAATCATAAAATACCTATGCTTTCATTATCAAATACATATTCAGAATCGGAACTGTTTGATTTTGATAAAAGAATGAAAAAAAGATTATCAAATAATGATATAGAGTATACTTGTGAAATAAAATATGATGGCGTTGCTTTAAGTTTGATTTATGAAAATAGAAAACTCAAGTATGCTTTAACTAGAGGTGATGGAAAAAAAGGAGATGATATTACTACAAACGTATATACAATTAGATCTATTCCTTTAAAATTATCTTCAATTGCCCCAAGTTATATGGAAATTAGAGGAGAAGTATTTATATCTAAATCCAATTTTAAAAAATTAAATGATTATAAAAAAAATAGTAATGAACCATTGTTTGCTAATGCTAGAAATGCGGCTTCTGGAAGTTTAAAACTTCAAGATTCATCTGAAGTTGCTAAAAGAAAATTAGATTGTTTTATATACTCATTAAATAGCAAATTTGAATCAGTAAATGATCACAATGAAGCCTTAAAAACGTTAAAAAATTTAAATTTTAATGTGCCTAATTCTTTTAAAAAATGTAAAAATATTGAAGAAGTTATCTCATATATAAAATATTGGGAAAACAAAAGAGAGAATCTTGATGTTGAAACTGATGGGATTGTTATTAAGGTTAATAATTTCAAACAACAGGAAGAACTAGGTTTTACAAGTAAAAATCCTAGATGGGCAATTGCTTATAAATATAAATCAGAAAGTGCAGAAACAACACTGAAAGATATAACTTATCAAGTAGGGAGAACTGGAGCAATAACACCTGTAGCAAAACTTAAACCAATTAAACTAAGTGGTTCAGTAATAAGAAAAGCATCATTACATAATTTTAATGAAATAAAAAGACTCGATTTAAGAATTGGAGATACTATTTCTATTGAAAAAGGCGGAGAAATTATACCAAAAATAACTGGGGTAAATATTTATAAAAGATCAAATATAAGTAAGTCAGTCAAATTTATAACTCATTGTCCATCTTGTAATTCTCCTATTTCAAAAATAAAAAATGAAGCAAATTATTATTGTAGAAACCATAAATACTGTCTACCTCAAATTATTGGAAAAGTTCAACATTTTATAGGAAAAGATGCCGTTAATATTGAATTTTTAGGTCCAGAAACAATTAAAGGATTAATTGATAATGACTTAATTAAAAATATTGCTGATCTATATAAATTAAAATATCATGATCTATATGATTTAAAAATAGAATTTAAAAATTCTAATGGTGAAAGAAAAATTAGAAGTTTAAAAGAAAAATCTTGTCAAAATATTATAAATAGTATTTCTCAATCAAAAAACTCAAATTATTCAAATATTCTTTTTGGGCTTGGAATAAGATATGTAGGAAAATCAACAGCAGAAGTATTATCAGAACATTTTAATAATATTAAGAAATTAATAGATGCTAAATATGATGAAATTATTCAAATTAATGAAATTGGTGATAAAATAGCTGAAAGTATTTGTGAATTTTTTAAAGATAATGATAATATATCAATTGTTTCAAAACTTGAAAAAAATGGGTTAAAATTATATTCGAAAAAAAAAATAAATATTGACTCGTCAATCAAAAATATAAAATTTGTTATAACTGGCACATTTATTAATTATACTAGAGATGAACTTAAAAATATTATTAAAATCAATGGTGGTAAAATATCATCGAGTATTTCAAAAAATACTGATTTTTTAATATTAGGGAAGAACTTTGGACCTTCAAAAAAATCCAAAGCAGATAACTTAGGTATAAAAATTATTTCTGAAAATGATTTTGAAAATTTACTTTTGACATGAAATATTTTTTGTCTTTGTTAAATTACATAGAAAGTAAAAAGCATAGGGTTAATAGAAAATCTATTAACTATAAAAAATCTTTGTCTATAGCTATTGTTTATTATTACGAATCTGAAATAAAACAAAAATTTGTAAATAAATTTTTAAATAATCTTAAAAAAGATAATAAAAATATAGACTTATATCCAATAATTGAATTTACTAATGCCGAAAATAGATATTTATATACTTTTAAAACAAAAGATTTAAACTTTTGGGGGAAATGGAAAAGTAATAATGCAAATAATTTAATCTATCAACCTTACGATTATTTAATATATATTGATTTAAATCTAAATGAAGAAATAAAAAATATATTGATTAGATCATTAGCAAAATGCAGAATTGGATTTAAGAATGAAAAAAAATTATTTGATCTTATCATCAAATCAAAAAATGAATTTGATTTCGAATATAGATTAGATGAGCTTGTAAAATATTTAAAAATGATAAAATAAAATAGGGCAGTGAAAATCACTACCCTATTCATAAAATTATAATTATTAATTATAATTTTATTTCTTACATAGCATTCTTTTTTGCTTGAACTTCTTTTCTTACATCTTGAGCCCAAATCTTTAAAGCTTGCATTCCTTTTCTTACTCTAGTACCAGCAGCTTTATTTCCTTTATCATAAAATTTTGAAAAGTCTCCACCGAGACCTTCAACTAAATTAGTTAATTCATCATATCTACCCATAATATATAAATTTAAGTTATTAAAAATTGGTAATTATTTAACACAATTTACTCAAAATGTTATTAAAAAAAGAAATAGAAATGCTTTTTTTAGGTATTTTAAGACAAAATTGAGCCTTTTTGACCCATTTTTTTGTAAATCCCTGAATCTAATTGCTTTTTTACCTCTTTAAATGCAGAAATTGTTAAATCAACATCTTCTAATTTATGAGAAGCTGTAGGAATAATTCTTAACATAATTACTCCTTTTGGAACAACAGGATAAATAACACCTGAACAAAAAATTCCATAATTTGATCTTAAATCTTTAATTAAATTAGTACATTCATAAACCCCTCCTTTTAGAATAATTGGAGTTACAGGTGATTGAGTAGTTCCAATGTCAAAACCATTATTTTTTAATTCCGATTGAATTTTATCTACTATTTCCCAAAGTTTAATTTTGAAACTAGGATTATTTATTAAAAGTTCTAATCTCTTTAAGTTTCCTATAACTATAGGCATAGGCAAAGATTTTGCAAAAATCTGAGATCTTAACTTATATCTTAAATTATTAATAATATCTTTATTTCCTGATACAAACGCACCAATACTTGCCATTGATTTAGCAAAAGTTGAAAAATAAAGATCTATATCTTCCTGAACATTTAAATGCTCTCCTACCCCAGCACCAGTTGGTCCCATTGTCCCAAATCCATGAGCGTCATCAACTAATAAACGAAAATCATATTGTTTTTTTAAATTTACAATGTCTGAAAGTTTTCCCATGTTGCCTAACATTCCAAATACACCCTCTGTTATAACTAAAATACCACCACCTGATTCGGAAACAATATTTTCAGCTCTTTTTAATTGTTTTTCAAGGCTATCAATATCATTATGAGAAAACACAAACCTTTTACCTATGTGCAGCCTTAAACCATCAATTATACATGCATGACAGTCTGCATCATAAACTATTACATCGTTTCTGTCAACTAAAGAATCAATTATTGACAAAACACCTTGATAGCCATAATTTAAAAGAATAGTATCTTCCTTTTTAACAAATGATGAAAGGTTTTTTTCTAATTCTTCATGATAAATGGAATTTCCAGACATCATTCTTGCACCCATTGGATATCCTAAACCCCATTCTTTAGATGCTTCTGAATCAACTTTTCTAATCTCTGGATGGTTTGCAAGTCCTAAATAATTATTCAAACTCCAATTTAAAACTTTTTTACCTTTAAATTTCATCCAAGGACCAATCTCACCTTCCAATTTTGGAAACATATAGTAATTATCATCCATATCAGAATGTACTCCCAAATGACCTTTATTTTCTAAGATTTTTTTAAATAAGTCCATGCTAAAATATTGAGGTTGCTAATTTACAAATAATAATTTTTTATAGGAAAAATTCAATTAATAAGATTTAATTAATTTCTGCATTTTTTTCGTCCCCATCTTTGGGTTTATTAGATTTCTTATTTTCCTTAACTTCAATTTTACTTCCATCTTTTAAATCTTTTGAAATTGCTATGTACGGACCACTAATAATCTTATCGTTTTCATCCAAATTTGATAATATTTCAATATTTTCAAAATCACTAATTCCAGTTTCAATCTCTACTTCCCTTACCTTATCATTATCTTGAATAAAAATAATTTGCTTTATTATTTCTTTATCTAACGAATCTTTTTTATTTCTTGTTGTGACTGATGAAATAGGAACTATTAAAATATCATCTTTTACCTGAGTTATTATTTCAACGCTAGCAGTCATTCCGGGCTTAAATGGGTTCATTATACCATCTTTTTGAAGATCAACAAATGATTCATTCAATATTCTAATTTTAACCTCAAATTCGGTAACAGCATCAGCAGATGGTTTTGGATTTGCTGTACTTGCAATTTCTGTAACTATTCCCTTAAATTTTTTCTCAAGATTCATATATGAATCTACATCAATATCTACCTCATCTCCTAGATTTACTCTTACAATATCATTTTCATTAACATCAACTTTTACTTCCATTTTATTTAAATCAGCAACCCTTAATAGTTCTGTTCCAGCCATTTGAGAAGTTCCAACAACTCTTTCTCCAAGCTCTACACTTAATTTTGAAACTGTTCCAGTCATTGGAGCTAAAATACTAGTTTTACTAAGGTTTTCTTCAGCGTCATCGACTGAAGCTGAAGCACTTTTTACAACATATTGACTAGCTCTAACACTTTGTTTGCTTGATTCTAAATCCTGAACTGAGATTTTATAATTTGTTAAAGCGACTTCATAATCTGAATCAGAAATAACTTTTTGTTCATACAATTTTTTTTGTCTATTATATTCTAATTCTGTTTTTAAAAATTGAGCTTCTGCCCTAGCAAGACTTGATTTTGCACTTGAATAATTAGCTAACTGTTGATTATATGTTGCTTTTGCCCTTTCTAAAGCATTAATATAATTATCAGGCCTAATTTGAACTAACAAATCGCCTTCCATAACAGAATCACCTTCCATAATATTGAGTTCAATAATTTCTCCAGGAACTTCTGGACTAATATTTACTTCAACCTCTGGTTGGATTGAACCAGATGCTGTAACTAATTCAACAATTTTACCACGTTTTACATCAGATAATTCAATTTTAATTGCATCCTCACCACCAATCCAGCCTCTAGACTTTGCAATAAAAATAAATACAATTGTAATTAATATACATGATCCAAGAATTATAAGTAATTTTTTATTTTTCATAATTAAAAAGTTAAGGGTTTCCCTTCATAAAAATCTAAAATTTTTAATTTTACAATATAATCATATTTTGACCTAAGCATATCACTTTTTGCATTAACTAAGGTATTATTTGAAACTTGATATTCAGTAAAATTCACAACACCAAGATTATATTGAGTTTTAATAACTCTAAAGGATTCTTCTAAAGCTTCTACTTGTTTTTTAGATGCAATAAATGTTTTTGAAGCTGCAACAGCATCATTAAAAGCAGTTTCAATGCTTTGTCTTAGTTGATTTTTTGATTCTAAAATATTTAATTCTGTAAGTCTTTTATTTACTTTTGATCGTTGAATATTTGATGAAACTTGAAATCCGTTAAATAATGGAATACTAATTGTCAAAGTCAATCGTTTACTTAAGTAATCTTGCCATTGTTCAATAAGCGTGAAGTTATTATCAGAACCAGATATTACTGGTACCGAGGTAATAGATGATACTGTTTGAGAAGGATCGTTAGTCAAAAAGCCAATTGGAATAGTCTTTGATTCAAATCCATCATAAAAATTTCTTTGTCTATCAGCAAAACTTGAATAATTTGTTGAAAAACTTGTACTTGCACTAATGGATGGATACCTCCCACTTCTAGAAATTTTGAGATCATAATCAGCACTCTTCATACTTAAATCTAAACTTTTAATTTCTGGCAACACATCTAACGAAGCCCTGTATATATCTATGGGATTAGATCCAATAAATATATTTGGGTTAAAATCAATATTAGGTTTAATAATTTCCACTTCCACATCTGAATCAATCAACATTATTTGTTTTAATCTCAATATTGATAATTTATAATTGTTTTCTTGTTGAACTAAGTTCAATTCGTCACCAGCTAATTGAGCTTCTATATTTAATTTATTAGTAACAGGTAGAGACCCAGCATCTACTAATTTGGTTGTCCTAATTAACTGTTCTCTTGTGGATTCTAACTGATTTTTAGCATTAGATACTTGTTCCATACTAAATAATACATTTAAGAATAAATTGACAACATTTAAACTCAAATCATTTTTAGCTTTTTCTAAATCATAGGAACTCTTTTCCAAATCATTTTTAGATTTTTTTATTGAATTTCTAATTTGAAAACCATTAAAAATTTGAAATTGTGAAAAACCTGATATACCCGAATTGTATGATTCAGTAGTTGTAAATTGATTAGTTGTAGGATCAATAGATCTACCCCAATTATTTCCATAATTACCAGATAAATTTAATGATGGTAACTGATTTAATTTTGATTGTAATAAATTAATTTTTTGATTTTTAAGATTTAATCCACTTTGTTTTAGTTGAAGATTATTTTCTAAGGCAATTTCTATACATTGTTCAAAAGATAAATTGAGAACGCTAATTGTATCTTGAGCAATTAAATTTTTTTGAAATAAAAATAAAAAATAAATAAAAAAGTATTTTTTTATATTCATAAAATTTAAGAATAAGACATAGGCTTATGGCTGCAAAGCTAGTTAATTAAACTGAAACTTCGGCCTTAATGTGTGGATGAAATTTGTAATTTTTTAATTTAAAATCGTCGTAATGAAATGAAAATATATCTTTTACTTTATCATTGATTTCCATTTCAGGCAAATGAAATGGTTTCCTAGTTAACTGTAGCTTTGCTTGATCTAAATGATTTAAATAGAGATGTACATCTCCAAATGTATGAATAAAGTCACCATATTTAAGTCCACAAACTTGGGATATCATCATAGTTAATAAAGCATAAGAAGCTATATTAAAAGGAACACCTAAAAACACATCTGCACTCCTTTGATATAGTTGGCATGATAATTTATTTTCATTAACATAAAATTGAAACATTGTATGACATGGAGGTAAAGCCATATTAGTCAAATCACCTACATTCCAAGCACTGACTATGTGTCTTCTTGAATGAGGATTGTTTTTAATATCAAAAATTAAATTTTTAATTTGATCAAATAAATTTCCATTTTTATCTTCCCATTTTCTCCATTGAACTCCATAAACTGGACCAAGATCACCTTTTTCATCTGCCCATTCATCCCAAATCCTAACCTTATTATCTTTCAAGTATTTAATATTTGAATCTCCTTTTAAAAACCATAATAATTCATGAATTATTGATCTAAGGTGAAGTTTTTTTGTAGTTAAACATGGAAAGCCTTTTGTTAAATCAAATCGCATTTGATAACCAAAAACACTTAAAGTTCCTGTTCCTGTTCTATCAGATTTTTTTTTACCGTTTTTTAAAATATGTTTGAGTAAATCATGATATTGCTTCATAAATGAATTAATTTATACAATTATAATATAATATAATTTGTTTTGTTTAGCTTAATTTTAAAATATAATTTTTTATAAAATGTCTTTAAGATTAAATGATAAATTACCGCATTTTATCCTAAAAAATCAATACAATAAAGAGGTAAATAGTAAAAATTTTTATGGAAAAAAAATAGTTGTATTCTTTTATCCAAAAGATAACACACCTGGTTGCACGATGGAAGTATGTAATTTTAGAGATAATTACAGTGAAATAAAAAAATATAATTCTAACATAGTTGGAATTAGTTCAGATTCAGTAAAGTCACATAATAATTTTTCAAAAAAATTTAATGTAACCTATGACCTTTTAAGTGATAATGATAATAAAGTAAAAAAATTATTTGGAGTTCCAAGAAGTATGTTTGGATTATTGCCAGGAAGAGTGACGTATATCTTTAATCAAGAGGCAATATTATTAAAAATTATCAATTCACAAATTAATATTTATGAACATCTTTCAGAAACAATCAAATTTTTAAAAAAATTAAAATAAATGAAAAACATTTTAATTTCGATATTGTTATTAATCCTATCCTGTCTAGTTGTTTACAAATATTTTATAGAAAAAAAAGAAATTATAGATGCTATTGATTTAGTGCCAAAATCTGCAATTATTATTCATGAAGTAAATGATCCGATCGATAAGTTTAATCAGATAAAAAATCTAAAAAATTATGATTCAACCTTTTTAATAAAAAAAATATCTAAACAAATAAAATACATTGACAGTATTCTTAGTAATAATATTGAAAAACTTTCTTTAAATAATAAACTTATCACATCATTTCACATTACATCAAAATCAAATTTTGATCTAATTTTTTATTTAGATATTTCTATTATAAATAAAAATAGTCTCATGAATACGTTTATTAAAAATAAATTCACTATTCAGAACAGAACATTTAATAATTATGAAATATTTGACATAAGCTTTGAGGATAAAGGTTTCTCATTTCTTTTTTTTAATAATTTTTTTATTGGAAGTTATTCTTCTGTATTAATTGAAGATGTTATAAGATCAATTAATCAACCTGGAAATAGTTTCAAAGAAGCTTATCCCAAACTATTTAAATTCATTAAAACAAAGGATGATTTTGGAAATATTTATATAAACACAAATAAAATTGATAGTTTTTTAGAAATTTTTATTGAAGAAAATAAATTTAGTTTAAAAGATTTCAGTAATCATGTAGATGAAACATTTTTAGATTTTTCAATTACAAATAACAAATTTTTCTTAAATGGGTTTTCATTAAATAATTCATTAAAAAAATTTGCTAGTTTATTTAAAAACAAAAATATTGAAGAATCAAATTATTTAAATTTCATACCAAACAATTGTCTTTGGTTGTACAGAATAATAGTTGAAGAAAGTGATAAAGGATGGGAAGAATTACTGATTAATAAAAGTGATAATAGAGAAAAGCTTGAAAATTATGAAAAAAAAATAATTGAAAATTTAGATGATGAATTAATCATAATGAAATTAGAAAATGATCTAAAAAATCAAGAAAATGATATTATAATTTTAAAATCTAAAGATGTTGATAATTTTAATAAACTATTTATTGATATCGAGAGTGAAAGTATTAAAAACTATGTTTTTAGTTTAAATGATAAAAAAATTTATAAGTCAAATAAAAAATTCTTATTTAAAAAATTTTTAAAAAATAAAATTAAAATAGAAGATGATTTCTTTTTTACAAATATTGATAATTACATAATAATTTCTAATTCATTGATAAACATAAATGAATATTTAAAAAAAGTAGATTCTCAAGAGATTTGGATGAAATCTATTTTTTATAATAATTTATTATCGAATCTTAATAATAAATCAAATGTTGATTTATTTGTAAATCTTCCAAAAACAATCATTTATTTTTTACCAAAAATTGAATATAACTTTAAAAATAATATCATTGATATATTTAAAGATTTTGATTTCTTATCATTGCAGATAACAAAATTAGATGAGAATTTTTATACTAGTTTAGTATTAAGTAAAGCTGAATCAGCTAACGAAGTTTCAAAAACATCCTCAAATCTTATTGAAAATAATCGTATAGAAATAGATAAAAAAATCAATACAAAACCTTACCTTATAAAAAGTCATTTAGATAATTCAACAGAAATTATATTTCAAGACAATTCTAATTATATATATCAAATTTCATCTAATTTTCAGAAAATTTGGATGGATTCGATATCGGCTAAAATCAAAAGCAAGATTTATCAAATCGATTATTACAAAAACAATAAAAAACAAATAATTTTTTCTACTAAAAATATGATACATTCATATGATAGAAATGGAAATGAATTAATAGAATATCCAATTAAAAACCCTTCAAATAATGAAATAGATCATTTCAATATAATTGATTACAATAATTCAAAAAATTATAGACTTATTTTAAGTGACGTTAAAGGAAATGTTTTTTTAAAAGATAAAACTGGAAAAAGTCTTAATGGATGGAACCCATTAAAATTTAGTCCTTTAAGTCAATCCCCTTTTCATATAAGAATATTAAATAAAGATTATATTATTATAATAGAAAAAAAAGGAGTTATTAATGTTTTAAATAGAAAAGGAAAAAATTATCCTGGATTTCCATTAAATTTTGATACAAATATTGATAGCAATATATTCATAGAAAAAAAATCAACTCCAAAAAAATCTTTAATTACAGTTCTATTAGCGAATGGAAAAATTATTAAAGTAAATATGAATGGAGTTATTGTTGAAGAAACTCAACTTTATAGACCGTCCATTAATTCAAAATTTGATTTATTAATTGATCCTACAAAGAAAAATTATAAAATAGTTGTGACAGATGAAACGACAGTTTATGTAATTGAAAAAAATGAAGTACAGTTTAAATATGATTTATTTGAAACAAAAGGTTTAAATTATCAATATTATTATTTTGGAGGGAATAATGAAATGTTATCTATTTTAAATAAATCAAAAAATAATATTTCAATCTTTAATTTAAAAACTGATTCAATTTCCAAAATAAATATTCCTAGTGATCAATTAATTTCAATACTACATTATGATTATAAAAAGGAATTTGAAATTTATTCTATACTAAACAATAAACTCCTAAAAAATAGATTAAAAAATTAATTTTACTATTTTTATGATATGAAAACATTAAAACAATTATTCCCAATTTTATTATTATTACTAGTCTATCCAATAGTTGGATTTAGCCAAAAAGAAAAAAAGAAAAAAGGATTAAAATCTTTAATATCCCTTGAAATTCCAAGCAGTATTGAATGGAGATCAATAGGTCCATTTAGAGGAGGCAGAGCATCAAGTGTTGCTGGTGTTGTTGGACAACCAAATGTTTATTATTTTGGAGCTACTGGAGGAGGTATTTGGAAAACTAAAGATGGTGGGCAATCATGGAAAAATATATCAGATGGTTATTTTGGAGGTTCAATTGGAGCAATCTCAGTTAGTATATCTGATCCAAATATAATTTATGTTGGTACTGGAGAAGAAACTGTGAGGGGAAATGTTTCACCGGGATATGGTGGTTTTTGGAAGTCATATGATGCTGGGAAAACATGGGAAAAATTAAATTTAAATATTGATCAAGTTCAAGTTGGAAGAATAATTATTCATCCAAAAAATCCAGATATTGTATTCATAGCAGTAATTGGTGATTTATTTAAAAACTCAAAAGAAAGGGGAATATATAGAACATTAGATGGTGGTAAAAATTGGAAAAAAGTATTATAT
>CEVR01171901.1_pt1 | contig 17196 bp, 13 predicted proteins | sample 356541 | NCBI WGS metagenome assembly CEVR01 (sample SAMEA2623734, study PRJEB7988) | marine metagenome | isolation source: saline water (ENVO:00002010), including
CCCTGCTCCCAGAATCAATACTCGTGCATCAAGCAACCGTTGTTGCCCTTCTTCTCCAATTTCAGGAAGGAGCAGGTGACGCTGATATCTGGCTCGTTGCCGTCCGGTCATTGATGCTGGCATTTGCCATTCGCGCCCATCAGATTTCCATTGGTTAAAGCCGCCCATCATCGAGACCACTTCTGAGTAACCAAGCTCATTAAGTGTTTTCGTTGCGAACGCCGATCGGGCTCCTCCTGCGCAGTAAACGACTATTTTCGTATCCGTTTCGGGGATTCGTTGCTCAATTTGGCTTTCGAGCTGTCCCCTTGAGATATGTAGCGATCCCACAAGAGCGCCTTGGTCATATTCTTCAGGATCTCGAACATCTAGAGCTACGTAGTCGTCGGCAAGAAGCTCAGCCGCTTGGTGGGTCGTGATTTCCCGGATCTCTTTTTTGGTAGCCGCTAAAAGCGTTCCGTAGTTGGGCATCGATTTTCCTCTTCGGGATTCGGCACCGACGTTGTCCACTCTTAATGATAGCTGTTTAGTTCGCTTCAGCTATTGCGGCGACTCTCACGACTCCTCAATCTCTTTCTCAGCCAGATTGGAACTGCCGTTTACGATGATTGGCAAAATTTCGCTTATGGAATCACGAATAATGAGATCCGCTAAATGGTCCATCTCGGTTGGTTCAGCATTAATTATTGCGATTTTGGCGCCAACCCGCTGGGCAGATGGCACAACAGCGGCAATCGGATATACCGCTAGGGTGGTGCCTATGGCGATCATCAGATCGCAATTTTGGGCCGCAGCTTCTGCTTTAAGGAGGTCTTTTTGCACAAGCGATTGTCCGAAAGAGATTGTTGCACTTTTTAAAATTCCCCCACACTCAGGACAGTCAAGGTCTTCTTCGCCCTGCCGAACTCGGTTCAGCGCTACTTGCATGTCGTCTCGATAGTTGCATTCGAGGCAAGCAACTTCGCGCAAGGTCCCGTGAACCTCTACCACCTTGGTTGCCGAGGACCCGGCGGCATGATGCAAACCGTCAACATTTTGTGTGAGGAGAGCAACAAGCTTGTTGCGTTTTTCAAGCTGCACTAATGCTCGGTGACCGTCGTTCGGGTCCGCTGACCAGGCCCTGTTATCTAAACGGTCCCGCCATGATGCTTTGCGCACTTCGGGGTCGGAAATGAAGTTCTGGATATTTGAAGCCTTTTCCGCTTTCGGATTTTTTGTCCATACTCCGTTCGGTCCTCGGAAGTCAGGAATTCCTGAATCCGTGGATATTCCTGCTCCTGTAAGGACAGTAATACGATCGCTCTGGTCTACCCAGTGGGTGAGGGTGCGAACATTTGCGTTGTGTTGGAGGTCGTGAACCATTTAGCAATCCGGTGTCGTGAGGTGCAATTATTTCAGCCTTTCAAGCTATTTGCGATGTTGCTGCGATAGCGGTCACTACCAGTTATTGACAACTTCCAACAGAGTCCGCACTCCGAATCCGGTCGCTCCTCTAGGGAATTCGGCTTCTACTTCTTCTGTAGTTACCGGACCAGCAATGTCAAGGTGTACCCAAGGAGTGTCCCCTATGAACTCTTGAAGGAATAGTCCAGCGACGAGCGTTCCTCCGAACCGTCCGGAACCAATGTTTCTTAGATCCGCGACTTGGGAGTCAAGCTGCTTGCGGTATTCGGATGGCAACGGTAGATGCCAAACACGTTCTCCCGCTTGACTTGCCGCACTTTCGACAGTTCGGATTGCTTGATCGTTATTTCCCATCAGGCCCGCGTATTGGGAGCCTAAGGCCACCAAACAGGCGCCGGTCAGGGTGGCTAGATCTATAACAAGGTCGGGGCTCTCTTCTTCTGCTATCGAGAGTCCATCAGCCAGGACAAGTCGGCCTTCAGCGTCAGTGTTGAGAACTTCGACGGTTTTGCCGTTTCGGATTTTGAGAACATCTCCGGGCTTGGTAGCCGTGGGGCTCGGTTGATTATCCGTGCAACAACAAATACCTACAACGGTCACGTCTGGAGCGTGCGCTGCCATCGCCGACATCGCTCCGATGACTGCTGCCGCACCTCCCATATCGATTTTCATTTCTTTCATACCTTCGAACGGCTTGAGGTTGAGCCCTCCGGTATCAAAGGTGATGCCTTTTCCAACAAAGTAGATGGTTCCTTTGCTTTCGCCCTCAGGGCGCCAAGTCATTCTGACCAGTCTGGGTTCTTCAGTAGATCCTGCATTCACTCCGAGAATCCCTCCGCAACGCTCTTTGGTGAGGCGCTCGCGGTCCCATATCTCGACTTCGATGTCGGACGCTGCGGAAGCAGCAGCGTCCGCTAGGTCGATTGCTGTAAGTGAGCCGCCGGGTTTGTTTACCAAATCGCGGGCGAGAGAGATACCAGATGCGACTGCGTGAGCTTTAGCTAGCGCCCCCTCGCCATCAACGCCGTCTGGCGCAATGAGCGTGATCTGTCGTAGCTTTGATTCTTCTTCTGGAGATCCCTTCAACTCATCGAAGCGGTACGACGCAAGAAGCAGGCCCTCGATAACAGCCTGAAGAGCGACTTCAGCACCTAAGTGGGATGAGGCGACAAGGGGAAGGAACGAGGTCAGGGATTCTAGATGGGAGGATGCTCGCCAGAGATGCGCAGCGCTTGCCCGCAAATCCGGGATACTTATCTCTTTTGATCCTGTTCCTACCGCTAACACAACCGAGCTCTCGTCCGGAAGGAGCGCTGTTTGGCCGATCTTGCCCTCAAATTTGCTTGCAGCGAGAAAGGTCTCAGCAACTCCGAGCGTCGCTAAATCTTTCTCGCCGACTGGCCTATCAGTAGCCACTGTTGCGGTGTCGGCGTCTGTGTTTTCGATATGTATGTCGGTGATCTGTAGTTGGTTAGGCATAACTTTCCTGTTGGTCTAAATAGGTGATTACTGGTTTCTGCTAAGTAAAGAGCCGCCTTCTTGCCAGCGGGCGAGGGTCCACAAAAGGTCCGAAAGGCGGTTCAGGTAAGGGAGCACTTGAGATTCTGGATCACACACATCAATACTCTCTCGTTCAGAGCGCCGAACTATTACCCTCGCCCAGTCGAGGCGCGCTGATATTTCAGTTTCTCCGGGGATAGTGAACTCTGTGGGTGCCTCGAATAGCGAACTGACATCATCGATAGAAGTTTCTAAGTTCTGCACCATGGCTTCGGTGACTAATGATGTTTCCGGTACGAGTTTGTGTCGGTTTTCTGTCAGCGTCGCTAGTTCGGCCATTGCAACATAGAGGTCTCGACAAATCAGGGTAAGCATCTGCTTAAGTTCGACATTTTCCGCCGCTGCGCGTGCGAGTCCAATTGCCGCCTGAGCTTCGTCAACTGCGCCGTACGCCTTTGGTTGCGCGGAGTCTTTACCTACTCGGCCGCCGTAGAAGAGTCCGGTAGAGCCGTCGTCTCCGGTTTTCGTATAGATCTTCATTATTTGTTCAAGCTAGCGTGGAAGTGACCAAGACCAAAGACGCTCCTCGCGTAGGATCATTGGGTGGCTCTTCCGGGATATTGGATTCTGACTACCAATAACCGGCTGCTGCATTTCACTAGCGAATCCGGACAACTTGATCTGGAGCTCTCCTCGGATGCGGTCGCTATCGCAAGCACTCGAGATGGTCAAGGCTGTTTAGCTCTCAGCAAAGGAGGTGAGGTCGAAGCTATCGGTACAGCAAGAACCTTGGGAGACCTGTCGGCTATAAGTTTGACTTGCCCAGCGGTTGATATTACTGCCACTCCAGTAGGCGTCGGATATTGGATTATAGATGCAGAGGGCAGCGTCTTTAGCTTTGGTAACGCTCCGTTCCTTGAGGGTATTCCGCAAGTTTCGACGGGTTCAGCGAGGGCAATTCGTATCGAGGCCGCACCTGATGGGAATGGATATTGGATCGTAGATGAGAGGGGTGCTGTTTATTGCTTCGGGTCCGCTGAGTTTCATGGCACACTCTCAGACTTCACGGACCCCGACAGTGTTCGGGTAGTCGATTTCGCAGTCACTCCACGCGGGGACGGATATTTTTTTCTTACTTCTGATGGGGACCTGTACCCGGCTGGTGGGGCCGCTTATTTGGGTTCACCTACACAATGGGGTCGAGTCGACGCGGTCGGGTTACTGGGCCGAGACAGTGGTTATCTTGTGGTTGACTCTCGGGGCGCTGTGATGGTGTTCGGTGACGTTGCTAACTTTGGATCTCCAGTTGGTCTGGGCCTTTCTGTAAGAGCTGTCGCCTAGGTCACGCAAGAGGGTGCCCTCGGGGCAGCCAAACTTGCTTGACGTCGTCTGCAAAGTAGTACTGCGCGTGTCGCGATAACCGAGGGTTGTAATAGGGGTCGTCTGCATTGAGAGGATCCCCCCATCGGTTTCTAAAAAAGACTTCATCCTCTGCTGGGTGAAGCGAGCCTCGAAGGGCCGATTCTTGGTGAAGAAGATTCGCATGCGGCTGGTAAACCAGGTCGTAGCCCAGCTGATGGATTCGCATTGTCAAATCCACATCATTGAACGCAACCCGAAGGCGTTCTTCGAAGCCACCAACCTCCCAGAAAACCTCGGGTCTGACCATAAGGCACGCGGCGGTTAGCGCCCAGCAATTGCGGACGAGATTACCGATACTGAAATAGCCCCGTGAATTGATGTTCACAGCGGCACCGCCGACACCTACTGCGACACCTTCATGTTGAACTTGGCCTCCGGGAAACGTCAATTTGGCCCCAACAGCTCCGACTCGGGATTGTTGTGCGAGCCCGATCATTGATTCCAGCCACTCTGGCTGAGTTATCTCAATATCGCAGTTGAGGAAAAGCAAAAGGTCGCAGTCAATTTGCTCTGCAGCCATGTTCATCATTCGCGCGTAGGAGAATTGGTGAGGGAAGTCGATTACGGGCCCTGCGTGACTGTCGAGCCAGCGAAGAGTTGCTTCATCCGTGCTTTCATTGTTGATCACCATTATTTCGGTCTCTTGCCAAGATGTTCTGTTAGCTACGCCCTCTACACATTGGGAAATCAGTTCGTAGCGGTCACGAGTTGGAATAATTATTCCAACTTTCGGTTGGCCGAAAGTCTGGTAGCGAAGATTGTAGGTACCCGCTTCGAGGCCTTCTTCGACGGTTGCGTCGATTTGCCTCCGGGTTAGGGCTTCGCTCAAGGCTCTTTGTCCTGCAGCCCACGCGTCGTCTTTTTGGTCTATTCCGGCGGCGGTTGAACCCGCAATGACTCTCCAGTGATAGAGGTTTCTTGGAATATGCAAGATCTGGCTAGTTGCTTCGGTGACCCGAAGGAGCAAGTCGTAATCCTGAGCTCCGTCGAAACCTTGTCGCCAGCCACCTAACCTCATTATCAAAGCCTTGTTAATCACAGCGAAGTGGCAGATGTAGTTATATGACAAATGGAGGTCTGGCGACCAACCCGATTTGGCGTAGCTGTGGTCATACGAACCATCGGCGAAAAGCTTGTCTTCGTCTGAATATAAGAATTCGGTATTGGGGAATTCGTTTAGTGCTCTAACGACCTCTACAAGAGCGTCCGACCTGAGAAGATCGTCGTGATCCAATAGCGCCACGAACTCACCTTCTGCCATCTCAAACGCGGTGTTCGATGCTTCTGCTATGCCTCCGTTACTTGACCTCTCAACGAAATCAATACGCGGATCCTTTGCGGCCAGCTCTTTGCATACAGTTCGAACTCCGTTATCAGTGGAACAATCGTCGACGAGACACAATTGCCAGTTTTCATAAATTTGCAACCGAACGGACTCGATGGTGGAACGCAGAATTTCTAATGGAGTGTTGTAGACGGGCGTGAGAATTGAAATTAGGGGGCGGTAGGGCAAGGAGGCCCCGTTATCAAGATCTGGGTCATTCACTGCTGCAGCTAAAGATCGTCGATATTGCTTTACCCCCATTTTGTGTCGCTTACCGATTTCGGAAGTAGTTAGCCAGTCGGTTATCGGTATTTCCGAGGGAGACGGTTTAATGCCGTGCTCTTCTAGAGCAGTTTTGATACCCGTCGCGTGGTCGCTATTGCTTGTCGCAGATCGATTCAGTTCAGCAGTTCTTTGGATAGAGGAAGCTATCTGGGATCGCTCAACTACTTCGATATTCCAATCGTCAGGTGTGTCGATGTGCGCAACAGCAGCCGACGTTGCAATGATCGGAGCATCAACCGCTCGCGCCGCTAAGAACTGACTCCAGGGGGTCGGCCCTGACTGTCGCGCCGCTATCACCATTGATGCCTGACTCAGCGGTTCGCTCAGACTGCCATCTCTTTCCGTTCGATCAAGGTTTTCGAGAGTGTGATTCCAAGGCGTGAACTCTCGCTCGCTGATTAATAGCGGTAATTCTTCTAGTTCTAGGTTAGGAAGCACTCGGTCATTCATGTATTGACACGCTTCTATGTCAGGCTCACAGAAATCTCGGTGGGGTGCCGCAAATACCAACGGTCGTTTACGGGTCGATGGTCCGAGACGGCTATTAGGCGGTCGCACAACACGAATCTTTGCCGATACTCCGAGAGCGCTCACTAGGAGACGCTGAACATCTGAATACACCCAGACTTCATCAACGAAGTTGAGAATCTCGCGGTCGCGTTGACGCCGAAGACTAGCGACGGTGTCGCGCCCGTCGCGTTCTAATTGCGTGACATATCCGTCTTCTATATCGGGTCTTTGAATCGACAGAAGGTTTGAGGCATCGATAATGATGACGGCATCCGGTTTGTGTTTCCTGCACATGGAAACCATTCGGTAAGTGTTCCCATTTGCGCAGAAGAAGTAAAGATCACTGGGTTCCTCCAACCACGGAATCTCAGCTGAGAGAATTCCCGCATCGGGAACTACTCCGAAGAAGGTACTTTTCGGGGCTTCAATTTGGCGGACCACCAGACGTGTCGTAGCTTCACTAGCCGCAAATTCTTTGCTTATTTGTTCTATCCGCCATCCGACCGGATCAAGTCCCGGTCTCGGTGCCCCATCCAAAACAATGGTGACGTTCTTCTGGATAGGTCCAGAACTCATCCGCGTCCGATTTTCTGGCGTACCCAGCGGAGGATTTTGAGAAAATCTCTTTCGATTTGCGCTCTTACGCTGTTCCAGTCGACGCTGGGTTGGAGTCGCGCCGGACCCTGATCGTATTCAGCGACCATCATTTCTAACTCATTTAGCCGCTTGTGTTGAAGGCGAGAAGCTTTCTTCGTTTTATCCAATTCCCCTTTAGTGGACTCCAAATCTTGTGTTATCTGCAGGATCTCTTGACGTAATCGATCAATTGTCTGATGGGATCGTCGACGCTGCCGCCACCAGTTCTGCGCTTGAACGTCGTGGAATTCGATTTGCTTTCTTATCCGCATCAACTCATCACTTGGACTTAGGTCCAAGTTCAGTACCGATGGATCTAACCTCATTAGCGCTGTTTGCTCGACTACTTGCGATAGCCGATCAATTTTTGAATCCACCGATGAATTTTTTTCTATGTCAGCCGTGTCTGAGGCTGCGGACCAGAGTGCTTGTTGAAAACCTTTGCTATTTATCTCGTCTGCTATCAGCACCGACCTTCCATGCAAGGCATTACTAAGCTCATGCAGAGCTGGGTCACTCGTTACCACTACGCCAGCGTGTTGAATGAGGGCGCCAAATTCGTCGGCGTCAAAGTCGGTCTCTAACCCAATGGGCGTTTCGCCAAGTTTTACCAAAGCTGCAGCTAATGCTGATTGGTGAATTCTTGGTCCAATAGAAGCTATTGCTAACTTTCTCGTCGCTGCGTGCCTGGCGAGTTCAGTAACTATCAAAGTGGCAGGTTCGGTTGATACGTCGATCAGGATCGACCCTTTAAGCGACGGAGCGGGGTGACTTAGTTGGGTCAATTCCTCAGCCAAGTGGCGAGTGAGAAGCGACGTTACGCTCGAAAATGATATTTCAAGTAGCTCTGGATCGACGACAAACTGCGGGGCGTCGCGTCCAGCACCGAATGCGATCAGGACGTCAACTTGCCCTTTTAGATCTGACAAGTCAGTGGGTAGCGCCGAAATGGACATGGCATAGCTTTCTAAATGCCATAGTTGATTCGATGGCTTAGCGAACCATTGAAGGTCCGCTGGACCGCTTCGCCATTGAATTTCTGCTCCAAGCGCCTTCGCTATCAACCAGTTGATCGGCAGCTCTTCGTCATCGGGCAGCACAAATCCTATTTGGAGACGTTCGCGCGAAAGCAGCTCCGGGTTACTCGAGGAGCTCTTGGTTATTTTCGATGAGGAGCTCGAGGTCAATGAGATGTTCTCCGGTCGTTGTAGCCCAGTCATACTTTGGACACTTGCAAGTGTAGGTGCAGCTACGGTCTCGCTAGGGGCGCGACGGTCATCGATTGGGGTGTCCCGGCGAGCCCTTTGCGTGCGGTACTGGCGGCTGCCATTTACCCCTGAGGTCTGTTAGACCTTCCCGTTCGCTTGAGGATCCGGGAACGATTCGCAGAGTGTGAGATCTTTCCCAAGCGTCATATACATGCATTCGAGCGTTATCAGTAATCGATGTCGACAAAAGATAGTCACCGGCCAAAAGGCCCAGCTCGTCAATGATGAAATCAACGTAGCCTCGCCCTGCACTAATTGACCCGGTACTGAGTTGTTGAAGGGCACTGTTGGGAGAAGCAAGATGGACTCCCGTTGCGTGGTGGAGCTTGAACGCGAAAACCGGATTTTCGACTGAATCTTCCGCCTCGTACCAAAGTCGAATAATTAATTTGTTACCCGAGCCGGGTAACGGGTTGGCAAGCCATTGCGCATCAAGGTAGTCAACATGAAAGATTCGGATCTCGCCGCTTCCGCGACGAACCTCGATCTCTGTTAGCGACGTGTCAGTATGAAATTGTTCCTCCACACCATCTCGCATTTTTTCTGCTTCCTCAGCATTAACTGCGTCAAGGTAAGCCCAACATACTTCGGTGGCATCACCTGCTTGCTTGAGAATGCCCCTATCGAGCCATCCAACCTCGTCACAAAGTCCCTCCACCAGCGGCAGAGAGTGCGATACGAGAATAATTGTGGCGCCTCCGCGCCGCAGCTCGTAAAGATGTTCGAGACATTTGCGTTGGAATGCTTCGTCACCTACTGCAATTACTTCGTCTATCAGGAGTATCTCAGGGGCAACGTGCACGGCTACGGCGAAACCAAGCCTCACGTACATGCCACTAGAGAGAATCTTGACAGGAGCATCAATGAAATCGCCTATGTCACTGAAATCAATGATCTGATCGACAGCTCGTTCCATTTCTTTTCGGCTCAGACCGAGAATGGCGCCGTTCAAGAAAATATTTTCGCGACCGCTTAATTCAGGATGGAAACCCGAACCCAGTTCCAAGAGTGCTGAAACTCTGCCATTTACCTGCAGCTGGCCGCTAGTGGGTTTGTGAATACCAGCCATTAATTTCAACAACGTTGTCTTCCCTGAGCCGTTATGCCCGACGAGCCCAAAGAATGAACCTTTTCTAATGCCCAAAGAAACATCTTTGAGAGCCCAGAAGTCAGATAAGCCTTGGGGTTTACTGCGCCTTACCGCGGCTTCTTTTAGAGAATTGGGACGATCGCGCTGAATCCGGTATCTCTTAGATACCTGCTGAACGGAGATCGCTGGTTTCACATATCCTCGCTGAGTTGCATGGATCGTTTATTGAAGAATCGCCACCCCAAGGCAAAACTAGCGACGGAATAAAAGATAATGAGTGCCCAACGGTTCCAACTTGACCATTCGAGTAGATATGCGCTCTCGCGGGCAGCAGCAACGAATTGATTAACCGGGTTGTATTCGATCATTTTTCGAATTGGTATTCCCCAATGAGCTTCAGGAATGATCGAGATGGGATACACGATTGGAACCAAAAAGAATAGGGCGTTCAGAATGATGCCGACGAGGTATTGCACATCTCTGTAATGCGTATTGAAAACGCATACGAAAAACCCTATGCCCAGCCCGAACAGACCCGCTAGCACTAAAATTATTGGTAAGACGAGGGTGGTTAGTCCAACGTTCGCAATCAAGATCATTACAAGAATGAGCACTGCCGCTTCTATCGCAGACTGAACGCCGAGGGCTAAAGCGCTTCCGAAGATCGCTGTTTCCGGCGGGAAAAAAACTTTTCGTCGTAGATCCCCTATCGAGCTCAACCACCCCATAGATCCATTGATCATTCCAGCGAAAAGAAGCCAGACAACTAGTCCAGTGAACAGAAATAGCGCGAAGTTTTGTGAGCCATTTCCCGAAGGAGGTGGAGCAGCGCGGAAAAAAACTGAGAAAACGAGGCTGTAGACCAGGATGGTAGATATCGGGTTAAGTAATGACCACGTCCAACCGAGGAGACTTCTCTTATATCGCGCCTTCAGTTCTCGTCTTGCAAAGTTTTGAACGAGAGGGAAATACTTTTTTGCGTCTACGAAAACGTTGCTGTCCCTCACTTGGTTTTCGCTTTCTTTGGACGCCACCATTTCTCATTTGAGTGGTACCAAGCAACAGTTGATTCCAGACCTTCACTTAGGTCGATCTCAGTTTTCCAGCCAAGGTTAGTGATTTTTGATACATCTACCGAATACCGAAAATCATGGCCGGGTCGATCCCCTACTGGATTGATTGCTGATATGTCCCTTTGGCAAAGTTCTATAAGCATGTGGGTGAGGGCAAGATTAGATACCTCGTTTCCCGCGCCAATGTTGTAGATCTCTCCTTGCGTCCCTTCATGCAGAACTTTATTAATCGCTGAGCAATTGTCTTGAACGTGGATCCAATCACGGACGTTGAGCCCTTCTCCGTAGAGGGGGACATTGAGCCCGTCGATGAGATTTGTAACGAAAAGAGGTATCAGCTTTTCTGGGAATTGGTATGGCCCGTAGTTATTGGAGGAACGAGTGACGCTTACAGGGAGCCCATGCGTTGCATGATGCCCGAGGGCGATTAAGTCCGACGAAGCCTTTGATGCGGAGTAAGGGCTGCTCGGTTCCAGTCTGTCATTTTCGTCGAAAGACCCTCTCTCTCGAGAGCCATAAACTTCGTCTGTTGACACATGGACAAAGCGTTCTATCTCTGAGTTCTTCGCTAAGTCGCAAAGCACGTTGGTGCCCACGGCATTGGTGACCATAAATCGTTCCGACCCCGCTATGGATCGGTCAACATGGCTTTCTGCGGCAAAATGAACGATTGCGTCCATCCCCTTTAGCACGGCATTTACAGTGTCCCGGTCGCAGATATCTCCGTGAACAAACTTAACTCTTGAGTTATCAATAAAATCGGAAATCGTGTCACGACTCCCGGCATAGGTGAGAGCGTCAAGAATGGTTATTTGGTCATCGCTCTGGGCGAGATGATGCCTGACATAGTTTGACCCAATAAATCCAGCTCCTCCCGTGATTAGAACTTTCATGTTGTGGTCAATTCCTTAACCCGTGGCGCGGACGCAAAGCGTCGGGGATGTTCCGTTTAGTCGGGTTCGATTGGTCGCGTTCAGACAAGATCGGGTCACTTAATCCCCAGTCCGCATCGACCTCGGGATCGTTCCAGATTAGACCTAGTTCGTCTGCTGGGTTGTAGTAGCTATCCACTAGATACGTAATAGTTGCATCGGTTAGCGAGGCGAAACCGTGGGCCACTCCAGGTGGTATGTAGATGCCGCGGTGTTCAGTGCCACTTAGATCTAATTGTTCTGTTCCACTCTCGGTTGGCGAACCTTCCCTAAGGTCGTGGAGAACAACTCGCACCGTTCCGAATGGAACGTACCAATAGTCAGCTTGGTGGAGGTGGTAGTGCAGGCCAACGACGCAGCCTTGTTGTCGATCACCACGGTTGGCTTGCACCATTTCGCGCGAACCTTGAGGGATCCATTCTCTCCGGTATGTCTCAACGAAGAATCCACGGTCGTCGCTGTAAACGTCCGGGGTCACAATATAGACGCCTTCGATTGCCTCAGAAGATTCGACCTTTGCCATGACTCTCTAGAGTATTCCCTAACCAAGCCTGACTGTTAGCGCCCATCGAGTCGCAAGTGTTCGATGTCAGCGACCGAGATTGCGTGCGCCGTGCCTTCGTCGTCCTGAACAATTAGTCGACCAGAATCATCCACGTCGATCGCTAGTCCATAAAGTCGCTCGGTACCGCTCTTAGCTTCGCTAAGGATCACGACGCGCCGCCCCAAAGTCGCAGAGTGTTTACGGAGCCGCTGGAGAGTTCTAGCCTGCCCTTCTTCTCCAGATAATTCTTCGTAGTGCAATTCGAAGTTGCGAAGAATTCGGTAAGCCAGATCGTTTCGATCAATATTGGAATTTGCGAGAAGATCGAGGCTTGTTGCGACCTGTTCGAGCTCTGATGGAACGTAACCCCAGTTGACGTTTAGCCCCATTCCGATAACCAAAGCGTCAATAGTCGCGTTAGTTAGAAGGGTCTCTGAGAGGATGCCTGCGACTTTTCGGTATCCAGGGTCGGTGTCTTTTTCGGTTTCGTTCGGGCTGTCAACCACAAGGTCGTTCGGCCACTTCACTCTCAGTTCAACACCTGTTAACGCCTGGACCGCTTCAATAGTTGATATAGCCAAGGCAGAAGTTATGAGACTTGCGTTTGCTAACTGCAGGGTTTGAGGTGCCGGGCGAAGCAATATGGACATCATTAACGACGTGCCGGGCGGTGCGGTCCAAACTCTTCCCCTTCTGCCCCGTCCAGCTGTCTGCATGTCGGCAATGAGCACGTTGCCTTCGTGGCCGCCTTTGCGCGCCAGGGAGAGCAATTCCGTGTTTGTGGAACCGATTTGGCTTACCCATTTAACGTCGGTGAAGCGGGTATGTTCCACAGCATTAAATCGGTCGGTAGTCATTTAGCTCACATTAGTTACTGATTTATAGTGTTATTTGCGAAAGAAGGCCCATCTAGGTGGGGAAACCGCCTGGGTTGTGGCACGATTGCGGATCGTATGTTTGTGCAGGGAAGGCAGAAGTCGTGTTCTCGAAGATTTTGATCGCTAACCGTGGCGAAATAGCTGTAAGAGTGATTCGGGCGTGTCGTGAGTTAGGCATCTTAAGCGTCGCCGTTTACAGCGAACTTGATCGGCATGCCTTGCATGTTCGATTAGCTGATGAGGCCTACGCGTTGGGTGGAGAGACAGCCGCTGACTCTTATCTAAACACAGAGGCGATTCTTGACGCTATCGAACAGAGCGGGGCCGAGGCCGTGCATCCGGGGTATGGCTTTTATAGCGAAAACGCTGACTTCGCAAGGGCAATTACCGAGCGCGGGATCACATTTATTGGACCTCCACCAGAGGCAATCGAGATAATGGGTGACAAGATCTCAGCGCGCTTAGCCGCTGAGAAGGTTGGGGTTAACGGAGTTCCCGGTACTACTGAGATTATTCAGCACCCTGATGAAGTTCGATCCTTCGGCGATGAACATGGCTACCCGGTAGCCATTAAGGCCGCGTACGGCGGCGGTGGTCGCGGTATGAAAGTCGTGTCATCCGCTGAAGAGGTGGATGCAGCGCTTGAGTCTGCGCAACGGGAGGCTGAGAGCTTCTTCGGTCGCAACGAATGCTATATGGAGCGCTATTTGACTTGGCCTCGACACATCGAAATGCAGATTATTGCCGATCAACATGGCAACACCGTTTGGCTCGGCGAACGCGATTGTTCTGCTCAACGACGGCACCAAAAATTAATTGAAGAAAGCCCAGCGCCCAACTTTCCCGATGAAGTCCGTCAGGCAATGGGGCAGGCAGCAGTAGCTGTGGCAGAGGGCTGCAACTATACAAATGCAGGAACGGTCGAATTCTTGTTTCAAGACGGCGAGTTCTATTACTTGGAAATGAATACGCGATTGCAGGTCGAGCATCCCGTAAGCGAGTTAGTGTCCGGCGTTGACTTGGTGCGTGAACAAATTCGCGTCGCCGCTGGCGAGGAGCTTTCATTTAATCAACAGAGCGTTGGTCGTAACGGTCACGCTATCGAGGTAAGAATTAATGCCGAGGATCCGGCAGAGGGACGCTTTCTTCCCTCTCCCGGCACCATCAGCACGCTGACCATCCCAGATGGCTTTGGAGTTCGATGGGACGGCGGCTACGAGGCCGGTGACACCGTTTCACAGTTTTACGACAACTTGGTTGGAAAACTTATCGTCTGGGGCTCGGATCGCGATACCGCTGTGGCAAGGATGCGCAGTGCTCTGCAGGAACTTGAAGTTGGTGGCATCGCCACAACGGCATCGGCGCACAGCGCAATTTTGGCTCACTCAGAATTTCAGGCCGGCGAACACAGCACTAAGTGGGTCGAAGAGTCGCTAGACCTAACAGGTGTCTCGGGCAAAACCAGTGAACCTAATTCTGACGCAGACGACGAAGAACCTCGAGTTCGCAAAGACGTTGTATTGGAAGTCAATGGTAAGCGTTTCGCTGTTGCCGCTTGGGTACCTGAGGTCGCTGGGGTAGCCGCAAAACCGTCAGCGAATAAACCGAAGCGCACCGGGTCAAGCAGCGGCGGAAGCGCCGGCTCGGGCCAGGTTGCAGTGCCGATGCAAGGCACGATAGTAAAAGTGTTGGTAGAAGTAGGACAAGAGGTAGCCGAGGGTGACCCAGTGATTGTCTTGGAAGCAATGAAGATGGAAAATAACATCAACGCGGATAAGGCCGGGTCAGTTAAAGAAGTAAAAGTTGAGCCAGGAGACACCGTCGGCGCAGGCGACATAGTTGTAGTTATCGAATAGTGCTGCGCGACCTGCGGAGAACTTATCGGTGGTGCAGACTGGAGGCCATGATGCGCAACGAGATCTGCAAGGTTTCTTCATGCGCGGCATGATGTTGGCAGGCGGCGCCGGCACCCGTCTTTTCCCCTTGAGCCAAGTCGTTAGCAAGCAATTACAGCCTGTTCACGATAAACCAATGATCTATTACCCCTTGGCAACACTGATGTCCGCAGGGATCCGAGACGTTCACCTCATCAGCACCCCGCACGACCTTCCCGTTTTTGAGCGCCTGCTTGGCGACGGAAGCCAGTGGGGAATTGATATCTCGTACGGAGTTCAGGAAAAACCTGAGGGAATTGCCCAAGCCGTCATCCTCGGCGAGTCCTTCTTACGTGAGGAACCATTCACGCTTATTCTGGGCGACAATATCTTCCATGGACCTATCGGTTTAGAGGCCGAGGTGCTTGAGTTCAGGGATGGGGCGCTGATATGGGGTTACCCGGTGGAGGACCCGCAACGTTACGGCGTAATAGAAATTGACGATTCCCGGCGAGTGTTGTCTATTGAGGAGAAACCGGATCGACCAAAAAGCAAGCTGGCTGTTCCTGGCTTATACGTGTATGACGGCACAGCCATAGCGAGAGCTAAGGAACTCAAACCTAGCCAACGAGGAGAACTGGAGATCACTGATCTGAACTTAAGTTTTCTGAACGATCGCATGCTACGCGCAGTTGAGTTAGACCCCGAAATAACTTGGTTAGACTCCGGAACCCACGAAAGCCTGCTCGATAGTTCTAATTTCATCGCAACCGTCGAGAAACGCCAGGGACAAAAAGTCGCTTGTCTAGAGGAGATTGCCTACCAGAAAGGCTTCGTCTCCATCGAGGCAATCCGTCAAACCATTCAAAAGATGCCAAGCTCGCCATACCGGACCTATTGCGAAAGAGCGATTTTGGGGTGAAGAGAGTGGGGGTTGATAGAACAACGCGCTGGACCCTCTGCATAGTCGTTACAACAATCGTTCTGAGTTTGGGTCTCTCCTTAATAGGAGCTCGCACTTTTCTTCGCTCGGACACGGTGCTGCGTTGGGCTCCTTGGAATGAAAGTCAACCTATCGACCTTGAGTTGACGTCAATTCCGGTGGCTGACCCCGTTGACTCGGGTTTTCCAGCACAAGAATTATTTCACCGACGTTTACTCGAAGGCGATTTGGGGACTTGGAACCCTTATCCAGCCGGCGGCACTCCTCTGGCTTCAATGCCTCATCAAGGCTTTTTCGACCCGCTAAATTTGCCATTTTTATTTTTGCCCGACCGTATGGCGCCGGCATGGGTAAAACTCGCCGAGCTTTCGGTCGCAATCCTTGGAGTCGTTCTTCTATTGCGGAATCTCGGCGTTTCCAAAGCTGCTTCTCTTGTTGCAGGTTTCGTCTACTCATTCAGCGGATTTCAGACGGTGTGGACAAACTGGCCTCAAACGCATGTTGGCGCCTATCTACCTTGGTTGCTCTGGGCATCCGAGCGCTTACTTCGGAAGCGAGATTTGTTATCCGCGTTTGCAATCACAGTTGCAACGAGTGTGATGCTGTTGGCGGGTTTTCCTGCAGTGACTGGCTGGGGTGTGGCGCTGATGCTTGTTTGGGTTGTTCTGCGCTCTCGAACCGAGTTCAAAGAAAAAGGCGGCACTTTACGTTTGTTGGCCTCGGCGTTCGCATCAGTGCTTCTTGGTATCGGTTTGACGGCTTGGCAAATACTGCCCTTTTGGCATCAAATGTCCGCAACAGATCTCTCTCATCGAGCTCAAACGTCCTCTGATCATCTTTCGTCCTCGCTAATGGCGACGGCTGCAATTCCAACAGCTTTTGGTAGCCATGCTCAGGGCTTTTTTTATGGTGATCGAAACTACATTGAAAGTTGCGCATTTCTTGGTGCCGGGGCATTAGTAGTGGCACTGTGCGCTCTTCTTTGGAGACAACCTAGTTCTGTCTCTCGCTCTGTCACCGCTGTAATCACAGCTTTGCTCGGCTCAGTGACAGTTCTCATTTTTTTTGGTGGTCCGGTTCTCGCGCTTGCTCAGCAGTTTCCGATTTTCGACTCGAATTTTGTTGGGCGAATGCGGTCGATATGGCTACTTCTGCTATCTCTTCTGGTTGGTCTCGGGCTACATGCCTTGGGTTCCGCATCTGAATCACGCGGCGTCAATAGAGAATTTAGAGATCGGCGACTTCGAATAAGCGGAATCGTGACTGCAACATTGATTGCGTCCTTCGGAGTCTTCTATGTGCTCCGAAAAGCTAACCAGGAAGGCCACTTAAAACCTGTCTTGCTGGCAGTGCTGTTGGCTATCGGGGCTTCGGCGGCGGTGATTACCGCGGTCGTTTTGCAACGGAAAGGTTACTTACAGCAGATTTTTCCTGTTTTGGTCGCGGGGGTTGCAGCAATCGAAATTTTGTTCTTCGTTTCGCCATTTTGGCCACAAGAGGCTCCCGAACGACA
>CEVR01026165.1_pt1 | contig 17048 bp, 11 predicted proteins | sample 356541 | NCBI WGS metagenome assembly CEVR01 (sample SAMEA2623734, study PRJEB7988) | marine metagenome | isolation source: saline water (ENVO:00002010), including
TTTAAAGATCCTATAATAAATCCAGTTAGAATTGAAAGAGTAGCGTCCTTATAATGTTTTAGTAGCCAAGATATTGAATGTGAAAAACTCATTAATCCAAAAACGGAACCAATAAAAAACACGAATAATAATAAATAATTCAGTTCAGTAATAGCGGTAACCATAAGTAGTTTATAATTTCCCATTAAGATAAGAATAAATGAACCAGACAGTCCTGGTAACATCATACCGCTAATTCCCACTATTCCACAGATAAATACAAAAAACAAATTACTATTTTCGCTTGCTGGAGCAATAAATGAAAGAGAAACCGCGCAAATAGTTCCCACAATTAATGCAAATATGTTTATTAGATTCCAATTTTTAATTCTCTTTCCTACAAAATATACTGAAGCTAATATCAATCCAAAAAAGAAGGACCAGACTAAAATCTCTTGTTTATCAAATAAGTATTCAAAGAGACTAGCTATACTAAATACACTTACAATACTCCCTCCAAATATAGCTGCTAGAAAATAAAAATTAGTGTACTCTACAAATTCTTTAAATTTAAAAGTGATTAAAAGTTTAAAAGCTTTTAAATCAAATGATTTTAATGAATTAATGAGATTCTCATAAATTTCAGTTATAAGTGCAATAGTTCCTCCAGAAACTCCAGGTATTACATTTGCAACTCCCATAGCCATTCCTTTTAAAAATAATATAAAATGCTTTTTCATATTATTGTTGACTTAGATAGTCAAAGAATGTATCTCCTCTTAATCCTATTCTTAAGGTCTCAAGCGGAATTACTTCATCCCAGGAAATATTTCCTAGATTTACATTAGGCCCCAAAAGTTTTATGAACCATACTTGTTGTGGTTTTTTTGGAGCTTCCCATAATATCTTTTCTGTTGGTATCTGAGTTAAAATTTCATCAATTAAATCAGACCTAACATCCCCACCACTTCTGTATATACCTACATTACCTCCTTCTCTTGCTTCAGCAATTATTTTCCATGAACCTGCTTCTAATTCTTTCTGCATTAACTCTATCCACTTATAAGGAGCAATTAAAACATTCTCATCTTTAGATCCTACTTCAGATACTACTGTAAACTCTGTTGAAAGTTCTTTAATATACTGACATTTTTTTTTATGTGATATATTAATACTTCCATCAGAAACCTCACACATAGACAAATTCCAGTTTCTTAATAATTCTTTATACTCTTCAAACATACCTCTGATAATAAAAGCTTCAAACAAAGTACCTCCTAAATAAACCATTAATCCAGCATCTTGATATAATTTAATTTTTGTCTCTATATGTGGAGATATTGCAGATGTACCAAATCCAAGCTTAATTATATCTGTATGCGGACCACACATATCAATAAAATTCTTAGTGTCGTTAAGACTCAAACCTTTATCCATCATCATGGTTAATCCGTGTTCTCTTGGCTTTTCAGTTCTTTTTGGAACATCTGTTAAAAAGAAGTTCATATCGTTATTTTTTTAATTAATGCAAAGATAGTAGAAATTAGATTATTTATTAGTTTTGTTGATTTAAAAAAGAAATACAATTTTATGACACTAATTAAATCTATTTCCGGAATTAGAGGCACAATAGGAGGTGAGGTTGGAACCTCTCTGTCTCCTTTAGATATAGTTAGATTTACAGCTTCCTACGCTAGTTTTATTAAAAAACAAGAACATGACTCTGATACAATTATAATTGGTAGAGATGCTAGAATTTCTGGCAAAATGGTAAGCAATATTGTTTGTGGAACTTTAGTTGCTTGTGGATTTAATGTGATAGATATTGGTTTGTCTACAACACCAACCGTAGAAGTTGCTGTTAAACTGTCCAAAAGTGCAGGAGGAATAATACTAACTGCAAGTCATAATCCTAAACAATGGAATGCCTTAAAACTATTAAATAATAAAGGAGAATTCCTTTCTTCAAAGGATGGTGAAGAAATACTAAATTTAGTTGAAAATGATTCGTTTTTATTTGAGGAAGTTGATAATATAGGAAATTATTCATTTGATGATAGTTTTAACGATAAGCATATTGAAGAGGTATTAAATTTAAATCTAGTCAATGTAGATTTAGTTAAGGAGTCTAAATTTAAAGTTGTTTTAGATGCTGTAAATTCTACTGGGGGATTTATCATTCCTATATTATTAGAAAAAATGGGAGTAGAGTGTGTGAAATTGTATTGTGAACCAAATGGAAATTTTCCTCATAACCCAGAACCTCTTCCTGAGAATTTAACTGAAATATCAAAATTAGTTGTAGAAGAAAAAGCAGATTTTGGTATTGTTGTAGATCCGGATGTTGACAGATTAGCACTAGTTTGTGAAGATGGAACAATGTTTGGAGAGGAATATACGTTAGTATCAATTGCTGATTTTGTTTTGAGTAAAACTCCGGGAAACACTGTTTCTAATCTCTCTTCTACTAGAGCTTTGAGAGATATAACTATCCGTCATAATGGCATCTATACATCTTCAGCGGTAGGAGAGGTTAATGTTGTTGAAAAGATGAAAATAACTAATGCTATAATTGGTGGTGAAGGCAATGGAGGTATTATTTATCCTGAGCTACATTATGGTAGGGATGCCTTAGTTGGAATTGCATTGTTTTTAACTCAATTAGCGGAAAGAAAAATATCTGCTAAACAATTAAGAGAAAGTTATCCTGATTATGTTATTTCTAAGAATAAGATACAGTTAACTCCAGAAATAAACGTTGATAAGATACTAAAAACGCTATTAGAGAAATATAAAAATGAACATATTACAACGATTGATGGATTGAAAATTGATTTTGAAGATGGTTGGGTTCATTTACGAAAATCTAATACAGAACCAATTATTAGAGTATATGCTGAAAGTGAAGGAAAAAAGAAAGCTAATTCCCTTGCAGAAAAAATGATAAACGAAATTAAAAACCTTATTTAATGAACAAAAGAGTATTTTTAGATAATGCAGCCACCACACCAATAGCTCCTGAAATTATTGAGTTAATTAGCAATATGATGAAAACACATTTTGCTAACCCGTCTTCGATACATTCTTACGGGAGAGAATCTAAGATTGTCGTAGAAACTGCACGTAAAACAATAGCTAATTTATTAAACACATCACCGGGAAGTATATTTTTCACATCTGGTGGTACAGAAGCAGATAACATGGCTATAAAATGCGCAATACATGATCATAAAATAAAACATGCTATAACTTCAAAACTATCTCATCATGCAGTATTGTATCCATTAGAAGATTTAGCAGCAGAAGGTAAGATAAAACTTTCATATATAGATATAGATAAAAATGGAGTAATCTCATTGATGCACTTAGAAGAATTATTAAAAAACAATGAGAGAACATTTGTCTCTATAATGCATGCAAATAATGAAATAGGAACCATACAGCCACTAAAAGAGATAGGAGATAAATGCAAAGAATTTGATGCTATTTTTCATTCAGACACAGTCCAAACCATGGCTCACTTTCCGTTTGATATGAGAGAGTTGAATGTTGATTTTATGGCTGCTTCTGCTCATAAATTTCATGGACCAAAAGGAATAGGATTTGTATATATTTCTGAAGATATACAAATAAAACCATTATTAAGAGGGGGAGGACAAGAAAGAAACATGAGGGCTGGAACAGAGAACATTTATGGTATAGCTGCAATGGCAAAAGCTATGGAGATGGCTTATGAAAATCTAGAAGAGGAAACTACTTATATAAAAGGATTAAAGAAATACATGATAGACAAACTACAGTCAGAAATTAAAGATGTTCAGTTTTATGGTAAATGTACTGATCTTGACGATAGTTTATATACCGTATTAAGTTGTAACTTTCCTGAAAGTGCAAACTCTGAAATGCTGATGTTTAATTTAGACATTAAAGGAGTGGCTTGTAGTGGAGGTTCTGCTTGTAGTTCGGGTAGTAGTAAAGGGTCTCATGTGTTAACTTCTATTGTTCCAGATTCTATGAGGCCAGGAGTCCGTTTTTCATTTAGTAAATACAATACTAAAGAAGATATTGATTTTGCTATAGATAAGTTGAAAGAGTTATTTTCCTAATCTTTCTTGCTTTACAGATAAGACCTAGATACTCTGTTTGGCATAGTATTTAAATTTGTATTATATAATTTTGTCGTATTAACAATCAATACATATTAAATTATGAAAAAACTCCTACTTTTACTGTGTTTACCAATTTTTACTTTTGCTTAGCAAACCTATGTACCTGATGATAATTTTGAACAAGAGAGTTAAACAATATCCCTTTATTTTATATTTATGATGATAATTCTGTAGAAAAGAAGATTATTTTCGAGTAAGCTTCTTAATCTTTATACCTAAATATGCATAAACGATAGTCATAATAGGAGAGATAAGATTAAAGAAACAATAAGGTAAATATGTAAAAGTAGCAACTCCTAATACTGCAGATTGTGTAGCTCCACAAGTATTCCAGGGTATCAGCACTGAAGTAACCGTACCAGAATCTTCCAAGGTTCTGCTTAAATTTTCAGGAGCTAATCCTTTTTCTTTATAACTATCAATAAACATTCTACCTGGAACAACAATACTTATATATTGATCAGAAGCTGTAATATTAAAAAATATACATGTTCCAGCAGTAGTAGCCACCAAACTACCATTAGTTTTAGCAAGATTAATAATAGGTTCTGATATTCTTCTTAAAAGTCCTGTCACTTCCATTATTCCACCAAAGATCATTGCACAAACAATTAACCAAATTGTATTTAACATTCCGTACATTCCTCCTGTAGATAACAACGAATTCAGATCTTCATTTTGAGTAGAAATATTAGTTTCTGTACACATTGAATTTATAACTGCTTGGTATGAATTTGAAAAATTCATGTGATTACTTTCAGTAATTTCTAAGATAATATTTGGTTGAAAAATAACTGCAAAAAATCCTCCTAGTAGAGTTCCTATTAATAGAGAAGGAATTGCTGGTACTTTCTTAATAATTAAAAGAATTACCATTATTGGGACTAAAAATAACCAAGGAGTGATATTAAAAGAAGTAGATAGAACTAATAATAACTCATCTATATTTTGAGCAGAACTAACATCTGACTGAAAACCTAATACCAAAAACAATATTAAAGTAATAAAAAAGGAGGGTATTGTAGTATACATCATATATTTTATATGATTAAAGAGGTCTGTGCCCGCCATTGCCGGAGCTAGGTTAGTTGTGTCAGAAAGGGGAGACATTTTATCCCCAAAATAAGCCCCAGAAATAATTGCTCCTCCAATCATACCCACTCCTAAACCCAAAGCTTGCCCTATACCTAAAAGTGCAACCCCAATTGTAGCAATGGTGCTCCAAGAGCTGCCTGTAGCTATACTAACAATTGTAGTAATAATAGCTGTTGCAAATAAAAATATCTCAGAATTTAGAATTTGTAGTCCATAATAAATCATAGCAGGTACAATACCTGAAATAAGCCAAGTACCAGCCAATGAACCAATTAATAATAAAATAATAATTGAAGGCGTTACAGATTTAATAGAATTACTTATTCCTTCGATAATACTTTTCCAATTAGTACCACTCTTTATACCTATAATACCAGCAACAGCTCCAGCAAGTATAAGAGCTAATTGATTAGCTCCACCTAAGGAATCATCTCCATACAAAGAAACATTTATAGATAATAATATAATAAGAAAAATTATTGGAAATATGGCGACTATATAAGTTGTTCTATTCATTTATAAAACCACCTATTTTTGTCATTAACTGTATACTTCCTTTCTGCTGATTTGTTATTGTACATTCTTTTTATTCGTAATATCCGTATCCATTCCCATAACCATATCCATAACCGTATCCATAAGATGAAGAACTAAGCATATAATCATTTATTATAATATTTAAATTTTGAACTTGTTTAGTGTCATATAAGTCATTTATAATGTTTAACATATTCCTTTTTGTATAATTATGTCTTACCACATATAAATTAACATCAGAGAACTTCATTGTAATAACACTATCCGTAACCAAACCAGAAGGAGGGGTGTCAATAATAATATATTCAAATTCTTTTTTAAGCTCGTAAATCAAATTATTCATTTTTCCGCTATTTAACAATTCTGCTGGATTAGGAGGTACAGGGCCAGAAGTAATAATTTTTAAATTCTCATTTTCTGTTTCTCTTACTATAACTTCTAATGAACTTTGATTTATTAAAAAAGAACTCAAACCTTCCAAATTATCTAAGTTAAAATCTTCATGTGTCTTTGGTTTTCTTAAATCAGCACCAAGTAAAATCGTTTTGTAACCAGCTGTTGCTAAAATTAATGCAAGATTACTTGAACAGAATGTTTTTCCTTCTGCACCAACAGATGAAGTTACTGTAATTACTTTAGATTTTTTATCAGAAGCTAGATATTGTATGTTCGTTCTTAATGACCTAAAGGATTCAGCTATAACAGACTTTGGATTCTCAGAAACAACTAAGTTGTTTCCTTTGTCCGAGTTACCTATTACACCTAAAATAGGAATGTTTGTGATTTTCGTTAAATCTGATTTTGATCTAATTGTTTCGTTAAAGAAATCTCTTAAACTTATTACAACAACAGGAAATCCGAAACCTAATAATAATGCCAATAAATAAGATAACTTTTTACTTGGTGAAATTGGGATTTCACTATCATTCTTACCCGCAGTATCCACAATTCTATGATCAGGCTCTGTACCTTCTTTAGCTATTTCTGTTTCTTGTTGCTTTAATATTAGGTAATTTACAATTCTCTCAGATTGCATAAACTCCCTTTTTAGTTTTACATATTCTTTCTCAGAAGTTGGAAGGTTTTCTATTTCTTTATTAAAAACATCTACCCTGTTTTGCAAACTTCTTTCAGCTGATTTTGTAGAAGAGATTAAATTCTTAAGATTTTCAATAATACTTTGTCTTGTAAACGAAATTTGAGAAAATACGGCTTGATACTTTGGATGACTTTCTTTAGTTGATAATTCTAATTCTTTTTTCTTAGAATTAAGCGTAATAAAAGTAGATATTAAGGCATTTAACTCAGGATTACTAATCCCCATTGAATTTGGTGATATTATATTTTCAGAGCCTTGAGAATTTTGTAAATACGATAAAAGTTCTTTATAATAACTTAAATGTACTTGATATTGAGAGATATTACTTTCCGTTTTTTGCTTCTGGAAATAAGTTCCGAATTCTTTATCAAAAACATCCAAATTTGGATTATCTTCTTTAAAATCTTTAAGTTTATCCTCAATGATATCGAGGCTATCTTGAGTTTTGATGATTTGTCCCTCAATAAATCTTATTGTATTTTTAGCCATTCTGTTTTTCTCCTCTAATCCTTGGGTCAGATATAATCTAGAAAGAGTGTTTAAATAATCAATGTTCTTTTTTCTAGCAAATCCAGAGATATTCAGTTTTAACACGGAACTTTCCTTACTTAGTGGAGATACATTTAAATACTTCACATATTTTTTCGAGATTTTTTCTAAAGAGTGATAAATAAATGAATAATTATTTTCATTATCTATATTTTTTTTATTGAAGTGTGGTGTCTTGACAACCTTAAAGGAGAAATAATCTGTTTCTATATGCTCGCCAAAAGAATGGATTGAGTTATAAGAAAGATTAGCTTGTAAACTATTATTTTTTCTATTAGTTCTAATGTTATACGTATTATGATCTTTACAATCTACTCGTAACTTAAAACTATTAAAATCTAAAATATTTATAAAAAACTCTACGCCCGCTAATTGTAAGTGAGTTGAATCAAACTCAATTGTGTAAGGATTGGACTTGTATTGATTTACGGTCTGAACTGTACCATGCTTAAAATAAGAAGTTTGTATTCCTAATTCCTGAATCGTTCTTTCAGCTAAAGTGTAAGATTTTAATTTAGCTTTTTCATTTTCCAGATTGGTTTTAACACTAAACATTTCCATTCCCTCAAGTATATTCTCAACACCTAATTGAGTGTTATTGTCGTCTCTTATTTCTATTGTAGTAGAAACCACATAAATTGGTCTCGTATATCTGTTATATAAAAAGGATATAAATAAACATAAACATATAGACAAGATAAAATAATACCAATATCCACTAAATTTTCTGACAAGAGATTTGACATCTATTGTTTCTTCAGAGGAATTTTCGTTTAGATTTTCAAATTCTGTCATATTATTCAGTAAATTTTAAATATACATTTACAATAACAGCAACTGTCGTTAATGCAGATAGTAATAATTGTGATTGTGATTTTCTGAAACCTCTATATTTCAATGGTTCGACATATAACAAATCGTTATTATGCAGATAATAAAAATCAGAATTTATAATATTTTGTTGTGTTAAATCTAATTTGTGAACCGATTTCTGGTTATTATGTGTTCTTATTAATTTCACTTTAGTTAAATCTCCAAAATCAGTTATCCCTCCAGATAAGGAAATAGCTTCAAATATCGTAATATTATCCTGATATACAGGATATGTATTTGGTCTGTATATTTCACCTAAAACAGTTACATTAAAATTACCAAGCTTTACAATCACTGTAGCTTCTTTTAAATATTCATCTACTTTCTCTTCTATAGATTTTTTAGCTTGATCAATTGTTTGATTTAAGACATGTACAGCACCTATATAAGGTATTTCAATAATTCCCTCCTGGTTTATTGTGAAGCCATTTAAATAAATATTAGCAGAGGTTATAGAGGAGTTTGCAGAGTTCACATTATTCTCTACATTAAAAAAGTTAGTTGTTTCTTCATCAAAACTTAATACTTTTACAACTAAGATATCTCCTATTTCTAGATAATGTTTTGGAGGGGTAGGGTTAATATTCCATTCATTATCACCACCCTCATTTAGATAAGTAATTTTACTCATAGGTGTACAGGAAAAAGTAAAGATAATTAATAAAACAAAAGAAAATTTATATAAAAAGGTTTTTTTCATGGTTAAATTATTAATGAGAGCAAATATACAAAAGCAAAAGGTAAAAAACTTTCTAATTAAAAATTTCTAATTTTTCTGGTATAATTTTGAAACTAATGGTAGTCTAACGACATTCGTTTGGCCCATCTATCTTTTCTGTTGAGATTAGCAGTAATTTGTCAATCATTATCCCCGTTGAGGTAATACTTACTTTATTTTTAGGGAATTATATCGTAAAACTTATTGTAATTTGTTAGATTAATTTATATATAAAACGGAACAGTTAGTATACCTACAATCATTATGATTTTCAACATCCTACTTATAAATGTATAGTCTTTCTTAACATTAGATTTAATAATATTATACATTGTGAAACAAACTAGTAAATTAATTATAAAACTACTAATAAACGTTGTCAGACTGAAAGAGTTATATCTTAAAAAATATTCAACATCCATTTTCAATACATAAATAAAGGGAATCAGGACAAATAATAATAATATAATTAATATTCCTTTTATTTTCTCTTTAGAAATTTTAAATGTCATGTTTGATGAATTCATAATTTTATCTCCTTCTTTATCCTCTAAATCCTTTACTATCTCTCTGCAAAAGGTCAGAAAAAAAGCAAAGTAACAATATATTAATATAATAAAAAGAGGAGGTACTAACTTATGACTTATTGAAGGGAAAATTAAATAAATATTAAAGATACTTAATGAGGTTAAAACAGAAACCACTAAGTTTCCAATCAAGAATTTATGTTTGTAGGTTTTTGAATACCAATTCAAAACAAATATCGCTAATAATAAAATTAAGAACAATAAAATATTCTTAGAAATATATAGTAGTACTAAAGAAAGTAATAAAGCAATACTATTAAAAAAGTAATACCAAAATATAGCTTTTCTGGCAGAAATCTGTGTACCTATAATTACCTCTTCTTTATTTATTATATCCGATTCTATGTCCAAAATATCATTTATGATATATCCGGCAGCAGTTATCAAAAATGTAATAATTAGAAGTAAATACAACGTAATGTCTCCAAAATTTTTATAAGTAAAATAATACAGAACAATTTGAGAAAGAAGTAATAGAAATAGATTTTGTACTCTTATTAACTTTAAAAAACTAATAAACTTAATTATCATCTTTAAAGTTTATAATACTTTCAGAAATTTTAGAATACATGACCTGGAATTCTTTATGGTTTTTTAATTGCTTTAAATGATCTTCCATCACTTTTTTATCTTCTCTGAAGGCTGGACCAGTTTGTGTATCTTTTGGGGAATTGTTTTTTATTTTCTGAAAAGTATTTTCAATTAATGGTTTTAATAAATTAAAATCCAAATTATTTTTTTTCATTATATCTTCAGAAATGGCAAGTAAATGATTACTAAAGTTACACGCAAAAACAGCTGCAATATGTAGCTTTTTTCTTTGTTCAGAGTTTATTTTGTGTATAGATGTAGTAAGTGAGTTTGCAATCTCTATTAAATCACTTTCTAAAGACGGATTATTTGACTCTATACAAATTGGTAAGTTTTCAAAATCCATTTCAATTTCTTTACTAAAGGTTTGCAGTGGGTAGAATACTCCATATTTTTTTTTGTTAGAAAAAACATCTATCCCTATACATCCTGAAGTATGAACTATTGGAGTTTCTTTATTAGTAATTAAATGAACAGTTTCTTTTATAAAATCATCTTTTACAGCAATCATAATCAAATCTGTAGGTTGTAAATCATTAAGGTTTGTTGTGAAGTTACAATCTAATTTCAACGCTAATTCCCTTGCAGATGTCTCAGTTTTACTCCAAATCTCAACAATTTCAAACCCTTTATCTTTTAACTTACTAGATAGAATACTAGCTACATTTCCAGATCCTATAAATGTGATTTTTTTCATTTATTAAATATAATATTATTAATATATTCAAAAACAAAGTTATAATTTTGCAAAAACAAAATAACTATGATAAACAGAATTGTTAATTTTTTATCTTCAATGAGGTTTGCGACCTTGTTATTATTAGTTTTTGCATTTTCCATTGGATACGCTACATTTGTAGAAAATGATTTTGGATCATCCTCATCCAAATCACTTATCTATAATACATGGTGGTTCGAATTTATCCTTATTTCATTAGCAACTACTCTTGTATTGAATGTATTAAAGTTTAATCTATTCAGAAAAGAAAAATTAGCCACACTTATATACCATCTTTCTTTTATCATTATTCTTCTTGGAGCAGGTATTACTAGATATACTGGTTACGAAGGGATGATGAGAATTAAAGAAGGGGAGAAGTCCAACACATTCTTATCAGATGACACCTATTTACAAGTAAGGGTTAATGATGGAAATCAACAATTTAAATACGATAAAAAATTACATTTATCAGGTATTACAAAACAGTTTGATGATATTGCAGTTCTGAAACATTTATTCTCTAATTATTTTTCTATTTCCAACTCAGATTTAAAACAAGGATTTACTATAACATATACTGACTTTTTAGCTAATGCGGCAGACTCTTCAGTAAAATCTGAGATCTCAGGAATCAGATTGTCTTCATCTGGAGACTCAGACAAAAAAGGAACTCAGTTATCAGTTAATGATTTTATAAATAAAGAAATTAAAATTGGAGAGTTCGAGGAGTTTAAAGGAATAAACTTTACTGTAAACAACCAAAAAGAATCCTCTGTAAACTTTTTTATAAAGGATAATTCTGTAAAATGTTTTTCTGATTTTGATATTTCTATTATAAGTATGCCACCTAACGGAGAACCTCCTATAATTTATGAAAAAGGTACCGAATTTGACTTAAATAAAATGTCCTTATTAACCATTAATGACAAGAGATATATGTTTAGTGATTTTTCTTTTAATGAAGATCAAGTAATCTATTCGACTTCTAATAATATGGATAATACAGGTAAAAATGAGACCAGGTCAAATGATGCATTAATTTTAGATGTAAAAGTAGGAGAAAAATCTAAAAATATAACTTTAAAAGGAAGAAAGGGGATGTATCCAAATAGTACGGAATTCAGCATTGATGAACTTAATTTTGAGTTAACTTATGGTCCTAAATTCTTTACAACACCATTTTTTATACATTTAAATGATTTTCAGTTAGAAAAATATCCAGGGTCTAATAGTCCATCTTCTTTTGCTTCAGAAGTAGAAGTCATTGATGGAGACACAAGATTTCCTTACAGAATATTTATGAATAATGTCTTAGATTATAAAGGGCATAGATTTTTTCAATCTTCTTACGACCCTGATGAAAGTGGAACCATATTATCTGTAAATCATGATTGGTGGGGGACCTTAGTTAGTTATATAGGATATGGACTTTTAATGTTAGGAATGATAACAATATTTTTCTTTAAAAACACAAGGTTTAAAATATTAACTAAAAATTTGAAAAAAATTAAATCTACATCTTTATTAGTGTTTTTGGTTTTATCATCTATTAGTGTGTCCGCTCAATCTGATCAAACACAAGAAGAATTATTAGAAAGATATAAGGTGAGTTCTGTTCACGCTAGTAATGCAGATGACCTTTTAATTCAAAATGATGGTAGAATCAAACCTCTTTCTACTTTTTCATCAGAATTAATTCGAAAGATTACTAGAAAAGAGAAATTATACGGACAGAACTCTACTCAAATCTACTTAGGAATTATTAGTTTTCCACAACTTTGGGATAGTATTCCTTTGATAAGAGTACAACACAAACAATTATTAAAAGAATTAAATTCTGAAGAAGAACTGGTTTCCTTTTATAACTTTTTTAACTCAGAAAATGGACATTATATCTTTCAAGAAAAGGTACGAATCACAAATGGAAAAGCTGATAAGGATAAAAGTAAATACGATAAAGAATTATTAAAAGTAACTGAGAGACTGAACATTTTATACTCAATTATCAATACAAAAAGTTATAATTCTAATTTGAATGTATTTCCTAATCAAGATAGTAATAATACCAAATGGGTTGGTAATTTAGACGTCCCACATCCATCAGGGGACTCAATCATATATTCAAACTTATTAAATTATTATCTAGGAAGTATTCAGTCTTCGATAATTTCTGAAAACTGGAGTTTTAGTGATACCTTACTAAGGGTTATAAAGAAATATCAGAGAGAAAATGGAAATAATATTATTCAATCTGATTACAAAATTGATTTAGAGATTTTATACAATAAAGTAGACATATTTACTCAATTATTTATGTATTACTTTTTTGTAGGATTATTAATGCTTGTGTTATTAATTGTTCAAATGTTTCATGATAAACGATGGATATTTTATACAATTAAAATATTAAGGTACTTAGTTATTACAGGTTGGATATTTCATACCTTAGGACTTATTGCTAGATGGATAATATCTAATCACGCTCCTTGGACTAATGGTTATGAGGCTATGATATATACTGTATGGGCTACAATGTTTGCAGGAATAATATTTGCAAGAAAATCTAATTTAACTTTAGCAACTACAACATCTGTTTCTTCTTTACTACTATTATTTGCTTTTGTAAGTTATCTTGACCCAACAATTACCAATGTTGTTCCAGTATTAAATTCCTATTGGTTAATGATTCATGTTTCAATAATAGTTGCTTCCTACGGATTTTTAATATTAGGAGGATTTTTAGGTTTATTATCATTAATGTTGATGATTTTTAAGAACAATAGAAATAAAAAAGTATTGGATTTGAAAATTTCTGAGTTAACCATAATTAACGAGAAGACTCTAACAATAGGAATATATATGCTTACAATAGGAACATTCTTAGGTGGTATTTGGGCAAATGAATCATGGGGTAGATATTGGGGATGGGACCCTAAAGAAACTTGGGCTTTGGTCAGTATTTTAGTCTATGCCTTTATTCTTCATATGAGGTTTGTACCAGCACTAAAGGGTAAATACATTTTTAATGTAGCTTCTGTTTTTGCAGTATACTCTGTTTTAATGACTTATTTTGGAGTAAATTATTTACTTTCTGGATTACATTCATATGCAGCAGGGGATACAGTAGAGATTCCTAATGCGGTGTGGATTTCAGTAGGTATTGTAGTTATTATCTCTATTTTAGCTAAGTTAAAGAACAATACTAATAAATAGAATGAAATTAGATATTCTTGTTTTCGGAGCTCATCCTGATGATGTAGAACTTGCTTGTTCTGGCACCATAATTAAACACATTAATCAAGGATTAAAAATTGGAGTTATAGACCTTACTAAAGGAGAACTTGGAACAAGGGGGAGTTCTGAGATCAGAAAAAAAGAAACTATCGAAGCAAATAAAGTGTTAGGTATTTCTATTAGAGAAAATATGAACTTTAAAGATGGATTCTTTTTAAATAACGAGTCTCACAGATTAGATATCATTAAAAAAATAAGAAAATACAAGCCAAATATTGTAATAACAAACGCTCCTTCTGACAGGCATCCTGATCATGGGAGAGCTTCTGACTTAACTATTGATTCTTGTTTTCTTTCTGGATTAGAAAAAATAGATACAAATCAAGAAATTTGGAGACCTAAACACATTTATCACTATATACAATTCAATAATCTATTACCCGACTTTGTTGTAGATATTACAGAAGAAATGGATAAAAAAATTGAATCTATTTTATGTTATAAAAGTCAATTTTATAATCCAGAATCTAATGAGAGTGAAACAATTATTTCTTCTAAAGATTTCTTGGAAAGTGTAAAATATAGAGCTAAAGATTTAGGAAGACAATCTCATTGTAAGTACGCGGAAGGGTTTATTACTAATCAGAATCTAAAAGTAAATTCATTAATAGATTTAATCTAGTTTTTTATATTTTAATCTGATAGAGTTTCCAATCACAACAATATCAGAAAAAGCCATAAAAAAAGCTCCCCACATAGGGTCAAGATATCCCATAGCAGCAATAGGAATTGCTACTATATTGTAAGAGAAAGCCCAGAATAAATTCTGTTTAATTGTCAGGAAAGTATGTTTACTAATTTGCAAAGCTTTAGGTAGTTGTTCTAAGTTATTTTTATTTAATAAAACTATATCTGAAGATTGAATTGCAACCGCAGTAGACCCACCTATAGAAATTCCAATTGTCGCTTCTGAAAGAGAAGGAGCGTCATTTATTCCATCACCAATCATTGCAGTGTTGTTATCTAAATTAGTATCTTTTATTACCGACAACTTCTCATGTGGTAGCATTTCCCATTTTATAGAATTAAATGGTATTTTATACCCAATATTCTTGCATTTAATTTCCTTATCCCCACTTAACATATTGGTACTTATTCCTAATGAATTAATGAATTCTACCACTTTTTTAGTAGAAGGTTTTACTTCATCTTCTATGTCAATAGTTGCTATTAAATCATTATTCTTAGTTAGATATAAATCATGTGTATTCTTAGGATCTAAAACTAATATTCTATCTGAACCTATAACATATAGATCCTCTTTATATCTAGCGGAAACACCTACTCCTTTATTCTCAATTATTTCAGTAAGATCTATACTTTGAGAAAACGATGACAACTCTGAAACTAATGATTTAGCAATAGGGTGGGAGGAGTGTATCTCTAGATTATAAATTAATCTCTTTATAAAGTTCTCTTCACCTTCTAAAACATTAAGTTTTTTTATCTTAAATTCCCCAGTAGTTATTGTTCCAGTCTTATCAAAAAAGAAATTATTAATAGTAGAAAACTTTTCTAAGGTGTCCCCACCTTTAATTAAAATACCATTTTTTGCAGCCCTACCAATACCTACCATTACAGCTGTTGGAGTTGCTAATCCCATAGCACATGGACATGATATAACTAAAACTGCTATGGCTCTTAAGAAAGAATCTACTAATTCTATATTTAAGAAATAAAATGAAATAATAAAAGTACAAGTAGAAACAAGTAAAACGAAAGGAACAAAAATTGAGCTTATTTTATCTCCTAATTTTTGTATTTCGGGTTTATTTTTTTGTGAATCTTTTACAAGTTCAATAATGTGAGAGAGTAAAGTATCTTCACCTACCTTAGTAGCTCTAATTTTTATGTTTCCTGATATTAAGATTGTACCTCCAATCACTTCATGTCCTGATTCTTTAATAACACCCAAACTTTCACCTGTTATCATAGACTCATCTATACTAGCAGTACCCTCTATAATAATTCCGTCTACCGCTATCTTATCCCCAGAATTTACAATTAAAATATCTTCAACTACAATCTCTTCAAAATCTAGCTCAACTCTTTCTCCTTTTCTTTCTACAATAGCCTTTGTTCTTTGTATATCAGACAATTCTTGAATAGAAGTAGTAGTTTGTTTTACAGATCTATTTTCTAAAACGTTACCTAACAATACTAAAGTAATAATAGTAGCGGAGGTTTCAAAAAACAAGAATTTATGAGCCAAATCCTCACTACCGTATAAGTACCAACCATATATACTATAAAAAAATGCTGCAGAACTTCCTATAGTAATTAAAACATCCATATTTAATGATCTATTTTTTATGGAAGAAAGAGCACTCTTACCAAAGAACAAAGTACCTATTAAATAAACCGGTAAACATAGGATAAATTGAACTAAAGGATTCCGAATAAAAGAATCATGAGATGAAAACATATGAGAAAGAAGAGGAAGGGTAAATATTAAAGTAAATAAAAATAGTTTTTCCTGTAAGGATATTTTTTCAGTTTTATTCTCCTTTATAACTCTAAATCCTAAAGATTTGATGATTTTTTCAACTTCTGATACAGATATATCCATAGTAGAAAAACTTGCTTCAGAAGTTGAGAAATTAACATTTACATCTTTTAATCCCTTTGAATTTAGTCCCTTTTCAATACCTAACGCACAATTAGAACAAGTCATTCCGTCAATCAATAATGTATGTTTGTTTTTTGTTTTATTCATCCTTGCAAACTTAATAAAGATTTATATTGAAAAACGCTTTTTTTTGTAACTAAATTTTATATTTGCAAACTCAAAATGGTGGTTGTAGCTCAGTTGGTTAGAGCACTGGTTTGTGGTGCC
>CEVR01032419.1_pt1 | contig 16897 bp, 12 predicted proteins | sample 356541 | NCBI WGS metagenome assembly CEVR01 (sample SAMEA2623734, study PRJEB7988) | marine metagenome | isolation source: saline water (ENVO:00002010), including
CCTTGGTAAGGAAGAGGTCACGGGTTCAATTCCCGTCATTGGCTCTAATATAAGTTAGTGAATAAAAGAAGAAAATAATAATTAATAACTAAATAATAAAATTAACAAAAATGGCAAAAGAAAATTTTAATCGTACCAAGCCACACTTGAATATTGGTACAATCGGTCATGTAGACCATGGTAAAACTACTTTAACTGCTGCTATTACAAAAGTATTGGCAGAAAAAGGTGGTGCAGAGGTAAGAGATTTTGATACTATTGATAATGCTCCTGAAGAAAAAGAAAGAGGTATTACAATTAATACTTCTCACGTAGAATACGAAACTGAAAACAGACATTATGCGCACGTAGATTGTCCTGGTCACGCCGACTATGTAAAAAACATGGTAACGGGTGCGGCTCAGATGGATGGTGCTATTTTAGTATGTGCTGCAACGGATGGTCCTATGCCTCAAACAAGAGAACATATCTTATTAGGAAGACAAGTAGGTATTCCAAGTATGGTTGTGTTTTTGAATAAAGCTGATATGGTTGATGATGAAGAACTACTAGAATTAGTTGATATGGAGGTAAGAGAATTACTTTCATTTTATGATTATGATGGAGATAATACTCCTATTGTAACTGGTTCAGCACTTGGAGCATTGAATGGTGAAGCAGCTTGGGTAACAAAGATTGATGAACTTATGGCTGCGGTTGATTCATATATACAAGAACCTGTTAGAGATAATGAAAAACCATTCTTAATGCCAATTGAAGACGTATTTACTATTACAGGTAGAGGTACTGTTGCTACTGGTAGAATTGAGACTGGTGTTGCAAACACTGCAGATGCGGTTGATATTATTGGTATGGGAGCTGAAAAATTATCTTCAACAGTTACTGGTGTTGAAATGTTTAGAAAAATACTAGATAGAGGTGAAGCTGGAGATAATGTTGGTATCTTATTGAGAGGTATTGAAAAGACAGATATTAAAAGAGGAATGGTAATTTGTAAACCAGGATCTGTAACACCACATAAAAAGTTTAAAGCTGAGGTTTATATCCTTAAGAAAGAAGAGGGAGGAAGACATACTCCTTTTCATAACAAATACAGACCACAGTTTTATATCAGAACAACTGATGTTACGGGTGAGATTTTCTTACCTGATGGAACTGAGATGGTTATGCCTGGTGATAATTTAACTATTACTGTTGAGTTAATTAATGCAGTTGCAATGTCGGAAGGATTAAGATTTGCAATTAGAGAAGGTGGTAGAACTGTTGGAGCGGGTCAGATTACTTCAATTATTGAGTAATAAATTATAGTGTTACAGTGGAATGGAAGTCTTAAAGTTTTTAGGCTTCCATTTGCTGTTATACGGGTGTAGCTCAATTGGTAGAGTAGTGGTCTCCAAAACCATTGGTTGGGAGTTCGAGTCTCTCCACCCGTGCAAATAAATAAATAAAATGAAAATAAGCTCTTATATAAAAGATTCATTTGATGAATTGTTACACAAAGTTTCATGGCCAACATGGGAAGAATTACAAAATAGCGCCGTAGTTGTAGCTGTAGCTTCTTTAATAATTGCTTTAATAATTTTTTTAATGGATTCTGTTTTTAGTAGATTGATGGAATTATTTTATGATTTCTTTTAAAGATATAATGGAAAGTACAGTTTCAGAACATAAGTGGTATGTTCTCCGAGTAATGGGAGGAAAGGAAAAGAAGACAAAATTATTTGTTGAGAAAGAAATAGATAGACTAAATCTTAATGATTTTGTCTCTAGAATACTTATTCCTACTGAAAAAGTTTTTCAAATTAAAAATGGAAAAAAGGTAAGTAGGGAAAAGAATTTCTTTCCAGGTTATTTATTAGTAGAAGCTAATTTATCAGGAGAAGTTCCTCATATCATTAGAGGTGTTCAGAATGTATTAGGATTTCTTGGTGCAACAAAAGGAGGAGATCCTGTACCTATGAGAGATAGTGAAATAAATAAGATTCTTGGAAGAGTTGATGAGATGGCTCTAACAGATGAAAATATTAGTATTCCTTTTGTTGTAGGAGAGACAGTAAAGGTAATTGATGGCCCATTTAATAGTTTTAATGCTGAAATAGAAGCTATAGATGAGCAAAAAAAGAAGTTAAAACTAATTGTAAAAATATTTGGAAGAAAGACTCCATTGGAGCTTAATTTCATGCAAGTTGAAAAAATTTAGAAATAAAGAAAAATGGCAAAAGAAGTAATAGGTATTATTAAACTACAAATTAGAGGTGGAGCTGCTAACCCAGCACCACCTGTTGGACCTGCTCTTGGTGCAAAAGGTGTAAATATTATGGAGTTTTGTAAGCAGTTTAATGCAAGAACTCAGGACAAAGCAGGTAAGATTGTTCCTGTTGTTATTACAGTATTTGCTGATAAATCATTTGAGTTTATTATTAAAACAGCTCCTGCGGCTGCACAGTTGTTGGAAGCAGCTAAGAAGAAAAGTGGATCTGGTGAACCAAATAGAGTAAAGATTGCTACAGTAACTTGGGATCAGGTACGTACTATTGCAGAGGATAAAATGGCAGATTTAAATGCATTTAAGGTAGAGTCTGCTATGAGAATGGTTGCGGGTACCGCTAGAAGTATGGGAATTAAAGTGAAAGGGACTTTTCCGAGTAATTAATAATGATAAAAACTAAAAAAATAGTCCTATGGCTAAATTAAGTAAAAATAGAAAAGACGCAATTTCAAAAGTAAATTTAGATTCAGAATATACTACTTTAGAAGCTGCTCAAATGGTTAAAGAAACTTCTACTGAAAAGTTTGATGCTTCTGTAGATATTGCAGTAAAGTTAGGTGTTGATCCAAAACAAGCTAATCAAATGGTAAGAGGTGTTGTGGCTTTACCTCATGGCACAGGAAAACAATTGAAAGTATTAGCTTTAGTTACTGCAGATAAAGAAGAGGAGGCAAAAACAGCTGGTGCTGATTTTGTTGGATTGGATGAATATATTGAAAAAATAAAAGGTGGCTGGACTGATGTTGATGTTATTATTACTATGCCATCAGTAATGGGTAAAATTGGTGCTCTTGGTAGAGTTTTAGGTCCTAGAGGGTTGATGCCAAATCCAAAATCTGGAACTGTTACTTTAGATGTTGGTAAGGCTGTTTCTGATGTAAAGAAAGGTAAAATTGACTTTAAAGTAGATAAGTTTGGAATTATTCACGCCTCCGTAGGTAAAGTTTCTTTTGATGCTGAAAAGATTTCTGAAAATACAGATGAGTTATTACAAACAATTATGAAATTAAAGCCAACTGCTGCTAAAGGAACGTATATCCAAAGTGTTTCTATTTCTAGCACTATGGGCATAGGTGTAGCTGTTGAATCGAAATCATTAGTTTAAAATATTTAGATAATATTATAAGATGACAAAAGAAGAGAAAAATCAGTTTATTGATGTACTTGATAAAAGTATACAAGAAAATAGCAACTTTTATTTAGCAGATATCTCTGGATTAACTGCTGAAGAATCAAGTGCATTAAGAAGACTTTGTTTTAAGAGAGAGGTTTCTTTACAAGTTGTAAAAAACACTTTGCTGAAAAAAGCTTTAGAAAGAAATGATGGTAATTTTGAAGATCTTTATGATGTGTTAAAAGGAAATACATCTATTATGTTTACAGATGTGGCAAATAAACCTGCAAAAATAATTAAAGAATTCAGAAAGAAACATGATAAACCAGTATTTAAGGCAGCCCATTTAGATGCCGCTTTCTATATTGGAGAAGAACACCTTGATATATTATCAGATTTAAAATCGAAAGATGAACTTATTGCAGAAATTATTATGTTGTTACAATCTCCTGCAAAGAATATTATATCTTCTTTACAGTCTGGTGGTTCAACATTATCAGGTATTGTTAAGACTCTTTCAGAAAAAGTAGAATAAAAAATTGAATGCTTCCAACATTAAATAGAATCGTAAAATAATTAAAAATAAATAAAATGGCAGATTTAAAAGATTTCGCAGAACAATTAGTTAATCTTTCAGTAAAAGATGTAAATGAATTAGCTAATATTTTAAAAGATGAGTATGGTATCGAACCAGCTGCAGCAGCTGTAGCAGTAGCAGGACCTGCTGCTGGTGGAGGTGAAGCTGGTGGTGATGAAAAATCAGAGTTTGATGTAATACTTAAAGCAGCTGGTGGTTCTAAATTAGCAGTTGTGAAATTAGTAAAAGAATTAACAGGTAAAGGATTGAAGGACGCTAAGGAATTAGTTGATGGTGCTCCTGCAACTGTTAAAGAAGCTTGTGCTAAAGATGAAGCGGAAGCTCTTAAAGCTCAGTTAGAAGAAGCTGGAGCTGAAGTAGAACTTAAGTAGTATATTTTTACATACGTTAGGTTTAGATCTTATAGATATAAGGTCTAAACCATTTCGTTTTTTATAGAACACTTTTTTTAACTTAAAACGTAGTAGCTTGTCAAACATAAATAACCCCCAAAGAACCAATTTCGCATCCATTGAAAAGCAAATGGATTATCCAGATTTTTTGGATATTCAGTTAGAGACATTTAGTGCATTTTTTCAGACTGGTACAACAGTAGATGAAAGAAAAAACGAAGGTTTATATCAAACTTTCTCAGAGCTTTTTCCAATAACTGATGCAAGAAATAATTTTGTTTTAGAATTTATAGATTATACAATTGATCCTCCTAGATATTCTATTAAAGAATGTATTCAGAGAGGTTTAACATATAAAGTGCCTTTAAAAGTAAAGTTAAAACTTTATTGTACAGATCCCGATCATGAGGATTTTGAAACAATAGTACAAGAGGTGTATTTTGGTAATATCCCATTTATGACACCTAAAGGAACATTTGTTGTTAATGGTGCTGAAAAGGTAGTAGTTTCTCAATTACACAGATCTCCAGGATTATTCTTTGGTCATAGTTTCCACTCAAACGGAACAAAATTATATTCAGCTAGAGTTATTCCTTTTAAAGGATCTTGGATTGAATTTAATACAGATATCAATGATGTGATGTATGCATATATTGATAGAAAGAAAAAAGTTCCAGTTACTACTTTATTAAGAGCGATAGGTTATGAGAGTGATAGAGAAATATTACAAATTTTTGACTTAGCAGATGAGGTAAAAGTATCTAAAAGTGGATTGAAAAGGGTTATTGGTAGAAAACTTGCTTCAAGGGTGTTGAAATCTTGGGTAGAGGACTTTGTAGATGAGGATACTGCAGAATTAGTTTCTATTGAAAGAAATGAGGTTATCTTAGAAAGAGATATTATTATTGAAAAACAACATATAGATGCAATTGTTGAATCTGGTTCAGCAGTTATTTTATTACATAGAGAAGAATCAAATGGGGAGCATGCTATTATCCACAATACATTACAAAAAGATCCAACTAATTCATTAAAAGAGGCAGTTGTTTATATTTATAGACAATTAAGAAGTGCTGAGCCTCCAGATGAAGGAACGGCAATAGGAGTTATTGATAAACTTTTCTTCTCGGATCAAAGATATAGTCTTGGTGCTGTAGGTAGACATAGAATTAATAATAGATTAAAAATTGATACTCCTGAAGATAAATATGTTCTTACAAATGAAGATATTATTGAGATTATCAAACAATTAATTGAGCTTACAAACTCAAAAGTTGATGTTGATGATATAGATCACTTAAGCAACAGAAGGGTAAGAACAGTTGGAGATCAATTATCTAATCAGTTCTATATTGGCTTAAACAGAATGGCTAGAACTATTAGAGATAGAATGAATGTAAGAGATAATGAAGTCTTTACTCCAACAGATTTGATTAATGCTAAAACATTATCGTCTGTAATTAACTCATTCTTTGGTACATCTCAACTTTCTCAGTTTATGGATCAAACAAATCCACTTGCAGAGGTTACTCATAAAAGAAGAGTTTCTGCTTTAGGACCAGGAGGACTTACTAGAGAAAGAGCTGGATTTGAGGTGAGAGATGTTCATTATACTCACTATGGAAGATTGTGTCCGATTGAGACCCCTGAAGGGCCAAATATTGGACTTATTTCATCTTTATGTGTTTTTGCTAAAGTAAATGATTTAGGATTTATTGAAACTCCATACAGAAAAGTGGTAGATGGTAAAGTAAATTTAGAAGATAGCCCTATATATTTAAGTGCAGAGCAAGAGGAAGATTTAACAATTGCTCAGGCAAATGCACCTATAAAACAAGATGGTAGTTTTGAAAATGAAACTGTAAAAACTAGATTAGGACATGATTATCCTGTAACAGAACCTGAAAATGTGGGTTTAATGGATGTAGCTCCTAACCAGATTGCTTCTATAGCTGCATCTTTAATTCCATTCTTGGAGCATGATGATGCAAATAGAGCTCTGATGGGGTCTAACATGATGCGTCAGGCAGTACCGTTATTAAGAACGGACGCTCCTATTGTAGGAACAGGATTAGAACCTCATGTTGCAAAGGATTCTAGAGCTTTAATCAATTCAGAAGGTGTAGGAGTTGTTAAATATGTTGATGCAAGTAAGATTGTAATCAAATATAAGAAGTCGAATGAAGAGCAGTTAATTAGTTTTGATGAAGATGAAAAGACATATTTATTAACTAAATTCTTAAAGACAAATCAAAATACTTGTATGAATATTCGTCCTATTGTAAAAATAGGAGATAAAGTAACTAAAGGTCAAGTATTATGTGAAGGATACGCGACTCAGGATGGAGAACTAGCACTAGGAAGAAATCTTAAGGTGGCATTTATGCCTTGGAAAGGATATAATTTTGAGGATGCAATTGTTCTTTCAGAAAGAGTAGCTAGAGAAGATTTATTTACTTCTCTACATATTGAAGAACATAATGTATCTGTTCGAGAAACAAAGAGAGGAGCCGAGGAACTTACTGCTGACATTCCCAATGTAAGTGAAGAAGCTACAAAAGATTTAGATGAGTTTGGTATGATTAGAATTGGTGCTCGGGTCAAAGCGGGTAATATTCTGATTGGTAAGATTACTCCAAAAGGAGAATCAGATCCAACTCCTGAAGAAAAATTACTTAGAGCAATTTTTGGGGAGAAAGCTGGAGATGTCAAAGATGCATCATTAAAAGCAAAACCATCACATGCTGGAGTAGTTATCGGAAAAACGTTATTCTCAAAAACAATAAAAGATAGAAGAATGAAAGCTCAAGATAAAGAAGAGTTAGAATCTATCGATAAAGATTTTGAGTTAGAAGCATTAAAATTAAAGAAAGTATTAGTTGATAAATTGTATCAATTAGTAGGAGGTAAATCTTCTCAAGGAATTAACAATGTCCTTGGTGAGGAGGTGATTGCAAAATCCGTTAAGTTTACTCAGAAAGTGTTAATGCAAGTTGATTTTTTAAGTGTAAATCCAAATAAATGGACTACAAATAAAGAAAATAATATTATTCTTATTAAAATTATTCAAGGATATATCCGAAAGTACAACGATATATTTGGAGAATATAGAAGAAAAAGGTTTGCTATTACTGTAGGAGATGAATTACCTAAGGGAGTACTACAATTAGCGACAGTTTATATAGCAAAGAAAAGAAAAGTAAAAGTTGGTGATAAATTAGCAGGTCGTCATGGTAATAAAGGTATTGTAGCTAGAATAGTTCGTGATGAAGATATGCCGTTCTTAGAAGATGGAACACCTGTAGATATTGTTCTAAATCCACTTGGTGTACCATCTAGGATGAACCTTGGACAGATTTATGAAACTATATTAGGTTGGGCAGGTCAAGAACTAGGTAAAAAATATTTTACTCCTGTTTTTGATGGTGCTTCTATGGATCAAATAAATGTAGAGTTAGATGCTGCTGGAATCCCAAGATTTGGAAAAACATATTTATATGATGGTGGTACAGGAGATAAATTTGATCAACCAGCTACAGTAGGTGTTATTTACATGTTAAAACTTGGACACTTAATTGACGATAAGATGCATGCCAGATCAATTGGACCATATTCACTTATCACCCAGCAACCTCTTGGAGGTAAGGCTCAATTTGGAGGACAAAGACTAGGAGAGATGGAGGTTTGGGCACTTGAAGGATATGGAGCTTCTAATATTTTACAAGAGATGATGACTCTTAAATCGGATGATGTAATAGGTAGAGCCAAAGCTTATGAAGCTATAGTAAAAGGTAAATCATTACCCTCATCAGGTATTCCAGAATCATTTAATGTATTATTACACGAATTAAGAGGACTTGGTCTTAAAGTTTCATTTGAATAATCTTTTAAAGGAAAAAAACATGACATATAATAACAGAAATAAAATTAAAAAACAGTCTGCAGACTATAGTACTTTAAAAGTTAGTTTATCTTCTCCAGAAGATATATTAGCAAAATCATCAGGAGAGGTAACAAAACCTGAAACAATTAACTATAGAACATATAAACCTGAAAGAGATGGTTTGTTTTGTGAAAGAATTTTTGGACCTACTAAAGATTTTGAGTGCCATTGTGGGAAATATAAAAGAATTAGATATAGAGGCATTATTTGTGATCGATGCGGGGTGGAAGTTACAGAGAAGAAAGTAAGACGAGAAAGAGTAGGTCATATTAATTTGGTTGTGCCTGTTGCTCATATTTGGTATTTTAGAACTTTGCCAAATAAAATAGGTTATCTTTTAGGATTACCTTCTAAGAAAATGGACCAGATTATATATTACGAAAGATATGTAGTTATTCAAACTGTGGAAGGAGCTTTAAATGAAGAAGGTAATCCAATTGAAGTAAACGACTTTATTACAGAAGAAGAATACTTAAATGTTTTAGAAAACTTAGATCCTACAAATCAACATTTGTCCGACTCAGATGAAAATAAATTTATTGCAAAAATGGGAGCAGAAGCTCTTATTGAAATGTTAAGTAGAGTACAATTAGAACCTTTATCTCATGAGTTAAGACATAAAGCAAAACATGAAACTTCTCAACAAAGAAAAACGGAAGCTTTAAAGAGATTACAAGTTGTAGAAGCTTTTAAAGAAGCTCAAACTCATACAGAAAATAGACCTGAGTGGATGGTGTTAAAGGTACTTCCTATTATTCCACCAGAGTTAAGACCTTTAGTTCCATTAGATGGAGGTAGATTTGCTACTTCTGATTTAAATGATTTATATAGAAGAGTTATCATCAGAAATAATAGATTAAAAAGATTAATGGAGATTAATGCTCCCGAAGTGATTTTAAGAAACGAAAAAAGAATGTTGCAAGAGGCAGTTGATGCTTTGTTAGATAACTCAAGAAAGTCTTCTGCGATTAAAACAGATGGAAACAGAGCTTTAAAGTCATTATCTGATTCCTTGAAAGGAAAACAAGGTAGGTTCCGTCAGAACTTACTTGGTAAAAGAGTAGATTATTCTGCTCGTTCAGTTATTGTTGTAGGACCGGAATTAAAATTACATGAATGTGGTTTACCAAAGGATATGGCAGCTGAACTTTACAAGCCGTTTATTATCAGAAAATTGATAGAAAGAGGAATTGTAAAAACTGTAAAATCTGGTAAAAGAATTATAGATAATAGAGAGCCAGTTGTTTGGGATATTTTAGAAAGTGTAATGAAGGGACACCCTGTATTATTAAACAGAGCTCCTACACTTCACAGATTAGGTATTCAGGCATTTCAACCAAAAATGATTGAAGGCAAAGCAATTCAACTTCATCCATTAGCGTGTACTGCATTTAATGCCGATTTTGATGGTGATCAAATGGCGGTTCATCTGCCGCTTGGAGCAGATGCTATTTTAGAAGCTCAGATTTTAATGCTTGGTTCTCATAATATTCTTAACCCTGCAAATGGAGCTCCTATTACGGTACCTTCTCAGGATATGGTTTTAGGTCTTTATTACATGACTAAACCAAGAAAATCTACTGAGGATCATGTCGTAAGAGGAGAGGGGAAATCGTTCTATTCTTTAGAGGATGTAAAGATTGCTTATAACGAAAAAATTATTGATTTACACGCAATTATTAAAGTAAAAATTACAAAAGTAGATGGAACATCAGAATTAAAAGAAACCACTGTTGGTAGAGTCTTGTTTAATGAGTTTGTTCCTGAAGAGGTAGATTTTGTAGATCAACTATTAACTAAAAAGTCGTTAAGAGATATTATTGGAGGAATTTTAAAAGTTTGTGGTGTACCAAGAACAGTACAATTCTTAGATGATATTAAAGGATTAGGTTATAATATGGCATTTAAGGGTGGATTATCATTTAACCTTGGAGATGTAATTGTGCCAGAAGAAAAAATTGGATTATTAGAAGATGCACACACTAAAGTTGAAGAGGTCAAGAATAACTATAATATGGGATTCATTACTAATAATGAAAGATATAATCAAGTAATTGATATTTGGACTAATACAAATGCTAAACTTACTGATACGGTAATGAGAGATATGATTAGTGATAACCAAGGTTTTAATTCTGTATATATGATGTTAGATTCTGGAGCAAGGGGGTCGAAAGAACAAATTCGTCAGTTAGCAGGTATGAGGGGTCTTATGGCAAAACCTAAAAAATCAGGAGACCATGGAGAGTCGATTATTGAGAATCCAATTACAACAAACTTTAGTGAAGGACTTTCTATCTTAGAATATTTTATTTCTACTCATGGTGCTCGTAAGGGTCTTGCCGATACTGCACTTAAAACTGCAGATGCTGGTTACTTAACAAGAAGATTAGTAGATGTTGCTGCTGATGTAGTAGTAATTGAGGAAGATTGTGGAACTTTAAGAGGATTAGTTACAACTGCTCTTAAAAAGAATGAAGATATTATAGAATCACTTTATGACAGAATTGTTGGTAGAGTAAATTTACATGATATATACAATCCTAAAAATGATCAGTTAATTTGTGAGTCTGGTAATGAGATTACTGAAGAAATTGCTCAATCTATTGTTGATTCCGGTATTGAGGAGGTAGAAATTAGATCAGCATTAACTTGTGAAACAAAAAGAGGAATATGTGCTAAATGTTATGGAAGAAGTTTATCTACTTCTCAAATGGTACAAAAAGGTGAAGCTGTTGGTGTAATTGCCGCACAATCAATTGGTGAACCGGGTACACAACTTACACTGAGAACTTTCCATGTAGGTGGTACTGCTTCTAGATCTACTGTTGATGCAAGTGTAATTATCAAAAAATCAGGAATGATTATAATTGATGATTTAAGAACAATAAACACAAAAGATGAGGATGGAAATGATGTAGAGTTAGTAATTTCTAGATCTGCAGAATTGAGAGTTATTGATCCTAAACAAGATATAGTGATAGCTACACATAATATTCCTTATGGTTCCTCTATTTATATTAAAGATGGAGAAGTAAAGAAAGGTGATATTATTTGTGATTGGGATCCTTATAATGCTGTAATTGTTTCTGAAATAGACGGTGTTACTGAATTCGATTATATTGAAGAAGGAGTAACATACAGATTAGAACAAGATGATTTAACAGGTTTCAAACAAAAAGTAATTATTGATAGTAGAAATAAAAAACAATCTCCTACTATAGTTGTTAAAGGAGCTAAAAAAGATGGAGAAAGATCTTATAGTATTCCTGTAGGAGCTCACGTTTCATTAGATGATAATCAAAAGATAAAGAAGGGTACTATTTTATGTAAAATTCCAAGAACTATTGGTTCTTCTGGAGATATTACAGGGGGTCTTCCAAGAGTTACTCAGTTGTTTGAGGCGAGAAACCCATCAAATCCTGCTATTGTTTCTGAAATTGATGGTATTGTTTCTTTTGGTCCTAAAATTAAAAGAGGTAATAAGGAGATTGTAATTACTTCAAAAGACGATCAAGTTAAAAAATATCTAGTACCATTATCAAAACATATTTTAGTACAAGAGAATGATTTTGTTAGAGCGGGATTACCTTTATGTGATGGTGTTATTACTCCTAGAGATATACTTGCAATTAAAGGTATCAAGGCTGTTCAGGAGTATATTGTAAATGAGGTGCAAGAAGTTTATAGATTACAAGGGGTAAAGATCAACGATAAGCACTTTGAGGTTGTTGTTAGGCAAATGATGAGAAAAGTAGAAGTACTAGATGCAGGAGATACTACTTTATTAGAAAAACAATTAATAGATAAGCATGACTTTATGGAGGCTAACGATAAGATTTTTGACAAGAAATATGTTGAAGATCCAGGAGATTCTGAAAATTTCCAATCAGGTCAATTAATTTCAGTACGTCAGTTAAGAGAAGAGAACTCTAGATTAAAAAGAAAAGATATGAAATTATTAGAGGTAGTTGATGCTACCCCTGCGGTCTCTACACCAGTTCTACAAGGTATTACAAGAGCTTCTTTACATACAGATAGTTGGGTTTCTGCAGCGTCATTCCAAGAAACTACTAAAGTACTTAATGAAGCTTCTATTAGAGCTAAAATCGATACTTTAAAAGGTCTGAAAGAAAATGTAATTGTAGGTCATAAAATACCAGCAGGTACAGGTCTTTTTAATAGTAACGATATAGTAGTGGGTTCTCAGGTAGAAATGGACAGACTTGAATCCTTAAAAAGTGTAACTCCTTCTGAAGAAGTAGCAGAGATGTTAGAAGCTCCGAAAGAAGATTAAAATCATAAATTATGTCAGAAGAAAATAAAAAAGAAGGATTAAATATTGAACTAGCAGAAGAAGTAGCGGAAGGAACTTATAGTAACTTAGCTATAATTAATCACTCTCCATCTGAGTTTATTGTAGATTTTATACAAATGATGCCAGGATTACCAAAGGCAAAAGTAAAATCTAGAGTCATTTTAACACCTCAACATGCCAAGAGATTGATGAGAGCACTTACAGATAATATCTCAAAGTATGAAGATCAGTTTGGTGACATTTCAGATGTTGATCCTACACAAGGAATTCCATTGAATTTTGGAGGACCAACTGCTCAGGCATAAATCTACAACATAAATAAAATTAAAAACCACTCAATTGAGTGGTTTTTAATCTAAAATAATCCAGAAATATCAATTGTTGTTTGTAGTTGTAATCTTATTACTTCCTGCCATTTTCCACCATTAAATAATCCGCTTTCTGTTATTAGTGGTAGATAAACATTCATACTTCCTAACTTAAAAACACATCCACTGCCATATGCAATCTCTCCTGCATATCCAGCTTCTACATATAGATTTATTAACTTATGTAGGTTATAGTCTAAACTTAATGATGTAAGTAAGTTATTGGATTGAATATCTGTATAGTGTTTTAATCCTCCCTCTCTGACAAACATTTGTCTACTTAAATTACCATCATCTTCTCTAGAGAAAGATCTTTCAGAAAAGGAGTAGTCCATACTACCGTTCCACGCAGACATCTGAATGTTATATTTATTATGACCCTCATCTATTTCTGCAATTCCAGCATAAAACCTTGAACTTATTTTTTTCTTTTTAGTAAGTTGATAGTCATAATTTAATATTAGATTACCCTTTGTAAAGTCTTCTCCTTTTTCAAGTGATAAATTAAAAATATAGGGATTTATCGTTTTATTATTTTTAAAAGAATATTCTATGTTTAGGAATTTTTTATTTTCTTTAGGTATTCCGTCTTTATAAAGAATATTATATGAAGTTTTAAGACTACTTTCTTTTTTACTTCTTAAGTTGTTTTCCTTTAAGATTAGAGTTAAAGAAGGAACTATCTTATTATATGTAAATTCTTCAGAATAATTATAACGTTCCGCATTTATCCCTAATTTAACTTTTGAGAAGATTGAAGAATGAGAATACTTTGTAAACGTAAGATTTCCTCTGCCAACTAATCCTTGTGTACCGAAACTGTACATAGGAGATATTTTATAAGAAAAACCTCCTTTAGGAATGAATCTGTTATATATACTTAAACCAACAGAGTAGGTGTTGTATTTATTCCAAATCATGTTGGGATGGAAGAAAATTTGTGTTTTCTCAGGGTGATATAAACTACCTATTAATTGTAATTTAAGAGGTTCAAATTGTTTAAGTAATCCTTTTGTTTTATATATGTTATTATTTCTATTTGTTTCTGGCATTTCCCCAAAATAGTCAATTCGGATGTGGTCGTAACCTCCATTAATATATGGTACAGTTTTAGTTCCTTCAAACCCTTCTATCCAGAGTTCTTCATTAACAACTCCATCTGTCACACCACAGATTACTACAGGTCCAGGAATATTTCCATTATTTTTTAAAGTGATATGTAGATTTTTAGGCCCTTTTTTTATTTTAGAAATAGAATAGTCAAGTTGGTTTGTTGTTGTAATCAGATTATTAAAAAACCAAGATAAATCTTTTCCTGTTTTATCTTCAAATATTTTTTGTAAATCTTTAGGTTGTGGGTGTTTAAATTGCCACGTTTCGTAATAATTTTTCATACACTCATCAAATAATTTTTCTCCTAAGTAAGCAGCTAAATAATCAAAACAGATTGCAGACTTGGAGTATACAATTCCACCATAGTTCATCGAAGTGTATTCTGCAGATGGAAAGTCAATTGGTTGGTCTTTAGCAGTCCATGATCCCATATAATACATTAATTCTCCGATGATATTTTTATTAGTAACATCTTCAAGGTCTAGAATCTTAATTACAGTTTTAGGAAGATTATCTGTTAGTTTTTCTTTAGGGTATTTGGTTTTCATATATCTATGTTCGTAATAGGAGTTTATTCCTTCATCCATCCAAGCATGTTCTCTTTCATTACTTCCTAAGATTCCGTAAAACCAATTATGACCTACTTCATGCATTATAACTGTTTCTAAAGGCCGATCACTCCCCATCGCTCCGATAACTGTTACATTTGGATATTCCATACCTCCACCAGCAGCTATAGTTCCATCTACTGCAGTACAATGGTTATATGGATAATCTCCATTCCAAAGAGAGTAGTAGTATACGGCATCGTGCATGTATTCTATTGAGTTTTTCCAAAGATGAGCTTCATTATTAGTAAACATAGTATACAAGTCTACTGTTCTTCCGGAATAAGGAAGTGTAACCACCCCCTTTAAAACATGATATCTTTTGTCTGCAAACCAAGCAAAGTCGTGAACATTTTCCTGAACAAAACGAATAGTTTTTGTTTTCTTATCTGATTTTGGAAAGCTCATATCAGTACTGAATTTTGTAATTGTATCTGTAATATCAGATAGCTCTTCTATTCTAATTTTCTCTCCTTTGTTTTGTAAATCTCCCGTTGATCCAACGGTATAATTTAAGGGCAGTTTAATACTTACATCAAAACTTCCAAATTCTGAATAGAATTCTCCTTGACTTAAGTAGGGCATGGTGTGCCAACCTTCCCTGTCGTAAACAGCGGGTTTGGGATACCATTGTGTGATCATATAAGATTGACCTACATGTCCGAGTCTGGAGAATTTAGCATTAGGAATTTTAACTTTAAAAGGAGTTTTAATTACAGCTGAATCTCCTGATTTTATAGGCTTATTTAATATTAGTTTACAAATATCAATGTGTTCTGGATGGTATTGCCAGTTAACTCTTTTTCCATCTACTGAAAAATCAAGATTACTAATATATCCTCTTTCTTCTTCTAGTGAATTCCACAATTCTTTGCTTCCGCCATCCAATTCATGTTTAGCAAGTGCTGTTGAATTATCTTTATAGGCATTAGGCCAAATATGAAACCAGATTACATCTAAGTCATCAGGGGAATTATTAATATATTTAATGGTTTGTTCTGCAGTTAAAGTATGATTTTTATCATTTAATTCTACATCAATTCTGTAATTTACTTCTTGTTGAAAGTAATCTTGAGCAATTAATGAAACATCAAAAAGTAAGAGAAGAGATAAAATTGATTTTTTCATGTTAATTATTTTATTAATATGTCACAAATTACAAAAATTCCAAAAATAACAGATGCTATCCCATTTGTAGTGAAGAAAGCAAGGTTTACTTTACTTAAATCATTTGCTGTAACCAAGCTGTGTTGGTAAAATAGAAGTGCGGAAAAAATAGAGAAGCCAATCCAATAAAATAAATCAAATTCAAAATTTAAACCTATAAAAGTAAGAGTGATGACAGAAATTAAATGTAAAAACTTTGATAGGTTCAAGGATTTTTCTATTCCTAGTAAAACCGGAATAGAATGTAGTTTCTGTTTTTTATCGAATTCTTCATCTTGTAAAGAATAAATAATATCAAATCCTGATACCCAAAACAACACTACTATCGAAAATAGTATTGGTACTATATCAAATGAGCCATTTACTGCAAGATAAGCTCCTAATGGAGCTAAGGAAAGACCTAGTCCTAATATAAGATGACAAAGTGCTGTAAATCGTTTGGTATAGCTATATCCAAGTATAACGAATAACGCAATAGGAGATAGGTAAAAACAAATTGAATTTATAAGATAAGTAGTACCAATAAAGAGTATACAATTTAAAACTACAAAAATAAATGCGTTTTTTTCTGATATAGTACCATTAGGGATTTCTCTTACTTTTGCAGTTCGTTGGTTCGCTTTGTCAATCTTTCTATCTATATATCTGTTGAAAGCCATTGCTGCAGAACGTGCAAAAATCATACATAACACAACATATAGAAACGTAGTCCAATCAATACTGTTGTTTTTAGTGGCCAAGAAAAAACCAATAAAAGCAAAAGGTAGTGCAAATATAGTATGGCTAAATTTTATTAAAGAAAGGTAGTTCTTCATGTTTAATATGAGGTAGTAGAATCTTTAGTTATTTTCCAATTACCATCTAACTTTTTAAGTTTTAAAAAGAACTCTCCTTTAGGGTTGTCCTCTTTTCTTACTAATTCCCAACATCCGTTCAGATCTGCTGAAATATTATCTGTATCAACAGCAATGTGTAAGAATTCAAATTTTAGTACTCCCATACTTTCC
>CEVR01147057.1_pt1 | contig 16785 bp, 15 predicted proteins | sample 356541 | NCBI WGS metagenome assembly CEVR01 (sample SAMEA2623734, study PRJEB7988) | marine metagenome | isolation source: saline water (ENVO:00002010), including
TTATTATTTTTTAGTTATCCAGTCGTAACCCTTTTCCTCTAATTCAAGAGCTAATTCTTTACCTCCAGACTTTATAATTTTGCCATCATGTAAAACATGAACAAAATCAGGAACAATATGCTCTAATAATCTTTGGTAGTGGGTAATCAAAATTGTAGCGTTGTCCTTAGTTCTCAATTTATTTACACCGTTCGCAACAATTCTTAAAGCATCAATATCTAGCCCGGAGTCTGTTTCATCTAAAATAGACAATTTAGGCTCCAACATAGCCATCTGAAAAATTTCATTTCTTTTTTTCTCTCCACCAGAAAAACCTTCATTCATATTTCTAGACAAATACCCCTTTTTGATACTTAATAACTCCATTTTTTCTCGCATCATTTTTAATAAATCTTTCACGGGCAGAGGGTCTTGACCCAAAGCTTTTCTTTTTTCTGTAAGTGAGGTTTTTATAAAATTAGAAACGGAAATTCCAGGAATTTCGATAGGGTATTGAAAAGAAAGAAAGACTCCTTTATGAGCTCTTTCTTCAGGATCCATATCCAATAGATTTTCTCCTAAAAAATCAACAGAACCATTTCCTACCTCATAATCTTCTTTACCTGCAATTACAGATGACAACGTGCTTTTTCCCGATCCATTAGGCCCCATTATAGCGTGTACCTCCCCAGAATTTACTTCTAAATTTATTCCTTTAAGTATTTGAACTTCTTCTATTCCTGCCTTTAAGTTTTTTATTTTTAACATTTTTAGTTTATTTATCCTACAGAGCCTTCAAGGCTAATTTCTAATAATTTTTGAGCCTCTACCGCAAACTCCATTGGTAATTGATTCAATACATCTTTACAATATCCATTAACGATTAGTGCAATAGCTTCTTCTGTTCCAATTCCTCTTTGATTACAGTAAAATATTTGATCTTCTCCAATTTTTGAAGTAGTTGCTTCGTGTTCTACTTGTGAAGAGTTGTTTTTCACTTCAATGTAAGGAAATGTATGTGATCCGCATTTATCTCCCATAAGCAGAGAATCACATTGCGAAAAATTTCTAGAGTTTGTCGCTCCTTTCGCAATTCTAACTAATCCTCTATAGTTTCCATCAGAATATCCCGCTGAAATACCTTTAGCGATGATAGTGCTCTTGGTGTTTTTACCCAAATGAACCATCTTAGTTCCAGTGTCTGCTTGTTGCTTGTTGTTGGTTACCGCAACCGAAAAGAATTCTCCAATTGAGTTATCACCCTTTAAAATACAAGAGGGGTACTTCCAAGTAACCGCAGACCCTGTTTCTACTTGTGTCCAAGAAATTTTAGCGTTCTTATGACAAACTCCTCTTTTGGTAACAAAATTGAAAACACCTCCATTTCCATCTTTATCTCCAGGGTACCAGTTTTGTACAGTGGAATATTTTATATCTGCATTATCGAGAGCAATTAGTTCAACCACAGCAGCATGTAGTTGGTTTTCATCTCTCATTGGGGCGGTACACCCCTCCAAATAACTTACCTGGGATCCCTCGTCTGCAATTAATAATGTTCTTTCGAATTGTCCAGTCCCCGCTTCATTAATTCTAAAATATGTAGAAAGTTCCATTGGACACTGTACCCCTTTAGGAATATAACAAAAGGAACCATCTGAAAAAACCGCTGAATTTAAAGCAGAAAAGAAATTGTCTCTTACAGGGACAACTGTTCCCAAATATTTTTTAACTAGTTCTGGATGTTCTTGTATAGCGTCTGAGATAGAACAGAAAATAATTCCTTTTTCAGCAAGTGTTTCTTTGAAAGATGTAGCTACCGAAACAGAATCCATCACAATATCCACCGCTACATTTGCAAGTCTTTTTTGTTCCTCAAGCGATATTCCCAGTTTGTCAAATGTTTTCTTCATTTCAGGATCTAGATCATCTAAACTATCTAAAACGGGTTTTTGTTTTGGAGCAGAATAATAAATGACATCTTGATAATTTGGCTTTTCATAAGACACATTTGCCCAGTCAGGCTCTTTCATTTCTAGCCAAGCGTTGTAAGCGTTTAACCTATATTCCAACATCCATTCTGGCTCGTTTTTTTTTGAGGAAATCGTACGGACGACATCTTCAGACAATCCTTTTGGGATAGTATCAGACTCAATGTCTGTTGTAAAACCATATTTGTACTCAGAGGTTGTTACTTCCTCTAATAATTCGTCTTCTGTTTGTTTCTTTATATCGCTCATTACTAAAAATTATTAAAGAGAAAAACTTTCTCCACAACCACAAGTTCTACTTGCATTAGGATTGTTAAATACAAATCCTTTTCCATTAAGTCCATCAGAAAACTCTAAAGTGGTCCCAATTAAATACAAGAAACTCTTTTTATTTACTAAAAGTTTAATGTTGTTGTCTTCAATTAGTTCGTCATCATCATGTTTAATTTTATCAAAATCTAACTTATAACTTAAACCAGAACATCCACCACTTTCTACACCAACCCTAACAAAGGAATTGTCACCACCACCATTCTCTAGAAGTTGAATCAATCTGTCTCTTGCTGAATCACTAATACTAATCATCTATTTAAATTTTTGCAAATATACTAAAAACAAATCTACTTCGATTGTTTCTAAATAAGAATATATATCTTTGCACCATGAGTATATTTAAAGATAACAAACTACAAAACACCCCCGTTTCCGAACTTGGAGAATTTGGTTTAATAGAACATATTACTAAATCGTTTGATTGTAAAAATAAGAGTAGTGAAAAAGGTGTGGGGGATGACGCTGCTGTTCTTAACTTTTCTAAAGACAAGTTTCAGTTGATTAGCACTGATATGTTGGTAGAAGGAGTGCATTTTGATCTGTCTTATTCTCCCTTAAAACATTTAGGATACAAAGCGGTTGCTGTTAACGTGTCAGATATATGTGCAATGAATGGGGTGGCAACTCAGGTAACTGTTAGTATAGCAATATCTAACAGGTTTTCTGTTGAAGCAATTGAGGAGCTATATTCAGGTATACATCTTGCATGCGCGAAATATAATATTGATTTAGTGGGAGGTGACACTACCTCTTCCACAAGTGGCTTAGTTCTATCTATTTCTGTTGTTGGGGAAGTAAACAAGAAAAAGATTTCATATAGAAGCGGAGCTAAGGAGAATGATTTAGTTGTAGTAACAGGTGATCTTGGAGCCGCTTATTTAGGGCTTCAGATATTAAAAAGGGAGAAAGAAATATTCTTGGAAAACCCAGGAGTACAACCGGATTTACAGGGGAATGACTATTCCTTACAACGACAACTAAAAGCTGAGGCCAGAGTAAAACTAATAGAGGTTTTAAACGAGTTAAAGATTGTCCCAACCTCTATGATAGATGTTTCGGATGGACTTACCTCCGAAATTTTACATATTGCAAAGCAGTCAGACGTTGGAATTACAATTTATGAAGATAAACTACCAATTGATCACACCACTATGAATTTGGCAAGAGAATTGAATTTAAACCCAATCTTCTGTGCTTTAAATGGAGGAGAAGACTATGAATTATTGTTTACCATTTCTCAGGATCATTATGAAAAACTGAAGAAAGATGTAGATTTCACCATTATCGGTCATGTCACAGATAAATCGGAAGGGAATAATTTTATTACAAATGACTCTTCATCACACCCAATAACAGCTCAGGGGTGGGACCCTATAATAAACAATAAAAAACCCCAAGAAAAATAAGGTTTAAGAGTTCATTAAATCCTCTATTTCTTCTGTTTCAACAGGAATGTTTTTCATCAAGTCATCAGGACCATTAGACGTAATTAAAATATCATTTTCCAATCTAATTCCTAACTCTTCTTCCAAGATATAAATTCCCGGCTCACAAGTAAAGACCATTCCCTCTTTCATTGGCCAGTCAAAATCACCTACATCATGAACGTCTAATCCAAGATAATGTGAAGTTCCGTGCATAAAATATTTACGGAATAATGGGTTTTTAGGGTCTTGTTTTTGTACTTCATGTTTATTTAAAAGTCCAAGCTTAATAAGTTCTGATTCCATTATTTTTCCTATTTCAGCATTATATTCTTTAAACATTGTACCTGGCCTTAACATTTTAGTAGCTTCTTTCATTACATGTAAAACAGAATTGTAAACATCCCTCTGTCTTTCAGAATATCTTCCATTTACAGGAACGGTTCTTGTTAAATCAGAAGCATAGTTTGCATACTCAGCTCCAAAATCCATCAGTAAAATATCCCCATCTTTACATTCCTTGTTGTTGTCAATATAATGTAGAACACAAGAATTTCTACCAGAACCAATAATTGGCTGATAGGCAAAACCAGCAGACCTGTTTCTTAAAAACTCGTGCATTAATTCTGCTTCAATTTCATACTCCATTACACCTGGGTTAATAAAAGGAAGAATTCTTCTTACACCTTTTTCTGTAATATTACACGCATTTTGTAATAGAGAAATTTCAGTTTCAGATTTTATTGATCTTAACTCATGCATAATTGGAGCTACTTCCAAAATTTCTTTATCATACTGATTCTGAATCTTTTTCCGGAACCTATCGTCTCTTGTTTCTACTTCAGATGCAGAACGACTATGAATATTTTTGTTTAAATAAACTCCATCACATTTACCTATCAATTCTTTTAATATCTCTTCCATTTCACTTAGCCAGTAAACATTAGAAATTCCAGAAACATTTAAAACCTCTTCTTTAGTGAGTTTCGCTCCTTCCCAAATTGCAATATGATCATTTGTTTCTTTTAAAAACAAAATTTCTCTTTCCTCGTTGTTGTCAGGATATATAACTAAAACGCTCTCCTCCTGATCTACTCCAGACAACCAAAACAAGTCATTGTTCTGACGAAAAGGCATTGTGCCATCTGCATTCGTAGGCATTATATCATTGGAATTAAATATAGCTAATGTGTTTTTAACTAACTTATTTCTAAATTTTTTTCTGTTATCAATAAACAAATTATTCTCTATTTGTAAGTATTTCATTTTATAATTTTAATACGCAAACATAAGAATTAGTTTTCATTTTTTGAACACAATATTTTTACTTTAGAAGTGAAGACAGTAAACAGAAACCTTCCCAATATATCGGAGATTGGACTACATGTAGATTCATAATATCATTCAATATAAATGAAACTATATTTAGCAGAATAATATGTTAGTTATTTGTAATAGACCCCTTCAAAAACTCTCTATTAAGAATTGCAATATTTTCTAATGAGATTCCTTTTGGGCATTCTACTTCACATGCTCCTGTGTTGCTACAATTTCCAAACCCTTCTTTATCCATTTGTTTTACCATGTTCAAAACACGCTCTTTTGCCTCTACTCTACCTTGTGGTAGAAGGGATAGTTGAGAAACCTTAGCTGAAACAAAAAGCATGGCGGACGAGTTTTTACAAGTAGCTACGCATGCTGCACAACCAATACATGTTGCGGCGTCAAATGATTTGTCCGCATCATCTTTTGGTATAGGTGTTAAATTTGCATCTTGAGTATTCCCCGAAGTATTGACCGATATATATCCTCCTGCTTGTTGAATCCTATCAAAAGCACTTCTGTCGACCACTAAATCTTTTATAATAGGAAAGGCCTTGGCTCTCCAAGGCTCAACATATATAGTTTCTCCGTCTTTAAATTTTCTCATATGCAATTGACAAGTAGTAATTCTTGAGTCAGGCCCATGAGCTTTGCCATTAATATATAATGAACACATTCCACATATACCCTCTCTACAGTCATGATCAAACGCAATAGGTTCTTGCCCCTCTTCTAACAAATCATTATTAAGAATGTCCAACATCTCTAAAAACGAAGAGTCCGTGGAAATATCATTAACTTGATAGGTCTCCATTTTCCCCTTTTCATTTCTGTTTTTTTGTCTCCAAACTTTTAATGTTAAATCCATTATTTATAGCTTCTTTGTTTTAATTCTACCTCTGTAAATTCTAATTTTTCTTTATGTAAAACAGCTTTTGAGGGATCTCCATTATACTCCCATGCCGAAACATAGGAATAATTAACATCATCTCTCTTTGCCTCTCCTTTTTGCGGACCATCCTTTTCTACAGATTCTTCTCTGTAATGGCCACCACAACTCTCATTTCTATCTAAAGCATCAATTGCGAATAACTCACCTAACTCCAAAAAATCTAACACTCTAGCAGCCTTCTCAAGCTCTTTATTCATGCTATACATATTACCAGGCACAAAAATTTCTTGCCAAAACAAGTCTCTTAATTTTTTTATTTCCTTTATGGCTGTTTTCAACCCTTTCTCGTTTCTTGACATTCCGACGTACTCCCACATAATTTTTCCTAATTTTATATGAAAATAATCCGCAGGTTTTTTGCCTTGAACCTCCAAGATGTTTTGTAGTTTTTTTTCAACTAAACTTTTCGACTCATCAAATTCAACACTCTCAACAGAAATTGGCCCCGTTCTTATTTCATTAGACAAGTACTCTCCAATTGTATAAGGTAAAACAAAATATCCATCAGCTAATCCTTGCATTAATGCCGAAGCTCCAAGTCTATTTGCTCCGTGATCAGAAAAGTTTGCCTCTCCAATACAGTAACAGCCTGGGATTGTTGTCATTAAATTATAATCTACCCAAACTCCTCCCATGGTATAATGAACAGCAGGGTAAATCATCATTGGTGTTTTATACGGATTTTCATCAACTATCTTTTCATACATTTGGAACAAATTTCCATATTTTGTTTCAACTATTTCTTCTCCTAATTTAACAATTTCATTTTCTGAAGGATCTTTAATCCCTAAAAGCAATGCTTTTTCCTTTCCGTATCTTTTTATAGCAGTAGAATAATCTAAATATACTGCTTCACCTGTATTGTTTACGCCAAAACCCGCATCAATTCTTTCTTTAGCCGCCCTTGACGCAACATCACGCGGAACCAAATTGCCAAAAGCTGGGTACCTTCTCTCCAAATAATAATCTCTATCTTGTTCTTTTATCTCTGTTGGTTTTAATTTACCGGAGCGAATTTTTTCTACATCATCAATGTTTTTAGGAACCCAAATCCTTCCATCATTTCTTAACGATTCAGACATTAAGGTAAGTTTCGATTGATGATCCCCGCTTCTAGGAATACATGTTGGATGAATCTGAGTAAAACAGGGGTTGGCAAAGAAAGCTCCCTTTTTATGAATTTTCCACGAAGCGGTTACATTCGACCCCATTGCATTAGTAGATAAATAAAACACATTTCCATATCCACCAGATGCAATAACAACTGCATGAGCAGAATGTTTTTGAATTTCTCCTGTTTCAAGATTTCTTGCAATAATTCCCCTGGCCTTTCCGTCTATTACAACCAAATCTAGCATTTCATGCCTGTTATACATTTGTATTTTTCCTTTTGCAATCTGTCTATTCATTGCAGAATACGCTCCAAGTAAGAGCTGTTGACCTGTTTGTCCCTTTGCATAAAAAGTTCTTGAAACCAGAACACCTCCGAAAGACCTGTTGTCCAAAAGACCCCCGTATTCCCTAGCAAAAGGGACCCCCTGGGCCACACATTGATCAATTATATTACCAGAAACCTCTGCTAACCTGTATACATTTGCCTCTCTTGATCTATAGTCCCCGCCTTTTACAGTGTCATAAAACAACCTGTAAATCGAGTCTCCGTCATTTTGATAATTTTTAGCTGCATTTATTCCTCCCTGAGCTGCTATTGAATGTGCTCTTCTTGGAGAGTCTTGATAACAAAAAGCTTTAACGTTATATCCAAGCTCTGCTAATGACGCTGAAGCAGAACCTCCAGCAAGACCTGTTCCTACTACAATTACATCTATATTTCTTTTGTTAGCAGGATTGACAAGATTTATACTGTTTTTATGGTTTGTCCATTTTTGATTCATTGGCCCTTTTGGAATCTTTGGGTCTAATTTGCTAGAGCGAATATTTTTTTCTAAATCATCACTCTTTTTAAATTGATTAATTAAAATTTTTTTTCGTATATCAAATAGTTTTTTATTCTTTTTAGAATAGTCGGGGTCTGTTTTTAAGACAGGAAGTCTCTCGGGGTTTTTATGCCAATCATTGTTCCAGTCCTTAAGCATGCACTTAACGCCACAACTAATATTTTTAATCTTATGGGCATTGGTTTTTTTATCTAAATGAGAGAATCTAATACAAATCTCAATTTGGTCAGTTGGATTGTAATCTAACTTAGGTTTTCTATAATTAAGTGCAAAAGTTATTTTCTTCATAGATTAGTAATTACATGTGTTAAATAATGGTAAATCGCTATAAAAACAAAACCTGCGGGAACCAGTATCGCATAGAATGTGCTAATTTTTTTTATTACTGTCGTTATCATTGGTGTTCTAACACCGACAGATTGAAAAGAGGACTGAAACCCGTGAAGTAAATGAAGCGCGAGAAAAAAGAAAGAAATCAAATAAAGAAGCACTCTCCATAAATCATGAAACTTATGCTGTAGCTCGTCATAATATCTAAACTCCCCATGATGCAGCCCCGTCCAATCTCCTTCTATAAATTTAGTGTTAATTTCAGGTATCCAGAAGTCATAGAAGTGAAGACAGATAAAAGAAAATATCATGAATCCTGTTATAATCATGTTTCTACTTACCCAGGTTGAATTATTGCTTTTGTTGTAGGCATATTTAATTGGTTTAGACTTTCTATTTTTAAAATCTAAAACAAAGCCCATAACTAAATGAAACAAAAATCCTCCTATTAATATTGGTTGAAGAATAAATTGAATAAATGGATTTGTTCCCATAAAGTGAGAAACATCATTAAATAAGCTGGGACTAAAAACAGACAAAAGGTTTATTGCTAGGTGTTGTAATAAAAAGACCATCAAGAAAAATCCCGACAAAGCCATCAAAACCTTTCTACCAACAGTGTAGTATAAATAAAAATTAACCATTTAGTGAGCAAAAATACAAAATAACACAACAAAAGAAGAAAGATATGTTTTTTTTAACACTATTTATAGTGGTTCTAAATAGAAGAATTTAGAAATAACACGTTTTACACATGTTTTTTAACAAACATTTTAACACAAAAACACTTTTTTAAAAGGTAATTTTTGTAATTTAATCTTAAATAAGGTTGGTTAGGTTTAATTACTATTTAAAAAAATTAATAATAACACTTCCTTATCTATTAAAAACCAAAAAAATAACACAAAAATATAATAATATAAGTTTAAAGTCTTCACACTATATATTTTGATATTTCTCTGGATGATTTCTGATGTGTTGAATAAATTATTTTTAGAATTTTTTTCTAATCGAGAAATCCAATTAATTTTTTTAAATTTGTTTTAGTATTTATTCGATATTTATTGCAAATATCAAGCATTAAAATAAATAATTAAATGTTACAAACCAAAGGTTTATCTTTTTCTTATAACAGCTCATATATTTTCACTTTTCCAGATATATTATTAGAACAAGGAGAAGATTTATTGATATTGGGGGATTCAGGTGTGGGTAAAACTACATTAATTCAGATTTTATCTGGATTACTGAGTCCCAAATCTGGAGTAGTAGAATTGAATGGAACTCGATTCCAAGATTTATCTTCAAAAAGTCTTGATCAATTTAGAGGTTCAAATATTGGTATAGTATTTCAAAAGTCACATTTTGTTAGAAATTTAAATATGTTAGACAATCTACTTTTATCTCTATATTTATCAAAAAAACCACAAGACAAACAGAGGGTAATTCACTTATTACAAGAAATAGGGATGTCAGATAAGTTGAATAGTTTTCCTGAGGAATTAAGTGACGGTGAACAGCAAAGGGCTGCAATTGCTACTGCTCTTATTAAAAAACCTGATTTAATTTTAGCAGATGAGCCAACTGCAAGTTTAGATGATAATAATTGTCAAAAAACCATAACATTGCTTAAAGAACAAGTCTCTTCAACAAATGCAAAATTGATTGTTATTACTCACGATCAAAGATTGAAAGACCAATTCAATAAATCAATTGTATTATGAATATAAATAGATTAAGCTGGATAAACATTATTCGCAATCCATTTAATTCAATATTAAGCTTGTTGCTTATGGCTTTTGGTATTGGTATAATTTCTTTGCTAATATTATTAAACAAATCTATTGAAGAAAAACTCTATAGTAATCTTAATGGAATAGACATGGTGATTGGAGCTAAGGGAAGCCCTTTGCAATTAATCCTCTCCTCTATATATCACCTTGATAATCCTACTGGTAATATTTTACTTGAAGAAGTTAATAAAATCACATCTAATCCAATGATTGAATTAACCATTCCATTGTCTTTAGGAGATTCGTATAAGGGGTTTAGAATTGTTGGTACGAATCATGAATATCCTAAGTTATATAAAGTTAATTTAGCGACAGGAAAATTCTGGGATCAAGCTATGGAGGTAGTGATTGGAAGTAATGTTGTTGAAGCTTGTCAATTAAAAATCGGAAGTACTTTTTACAGCTCTCATGGCTTCGTTGAAGGAGGACCAATTCATAATAAATACGCTTTCAAAGTAGTTGGTATACTAGATAAGTCAAATACAATTATTGATCAATTAATTCTAACAAATTCAGAAAGTATAAGTAAAGTTCACAATCATAAAGACCATTCAAATCATAGTCACGAAATTGTTGAAGAAGAGTGTTCTGTTAAAAATAGTGTCATGATTACCGCTATGTTGGTAAAATTTAGAAGTCTTGTTGGACTTATTAATTTTCCACGACAAGTTAACGAGACTACTAATTTACAGGCGGTTGTTCCTGCTTTTGAAATCAATAAATTAATTAGTTTGCTTGGTTTAGGATCGCAATCGATAAATATGATTGCCTTTTTTATAATTGTAGTATCAGGACTAAGCATATTTATTAGCCTCTATAATTCCTTGAAAAGAAGACGTTATGAATTAGCTTTAATGAGAGTTCATGGAGCCACAAGGTTTCAGTTGGTTAGATTAGTTTTTCAAGAAGGGATGATAATATCAATATTGGGATTGTTTGTGGGAATATTATTTAGTAGGATTGTATTGCATATAGTATCATTTTTTATTGTTCATAACTATAAACCTTATTCAATTCAGTTAAGTTTAATTAAAGAAGAATTGTGGATGTTTCCAATTGTTTTATTTGTTGGATGCACAGCGTCTTTAATCCCTATTATTCAAGCATATCGTATCAATATTCCTAAAACACTTTCAAATGTATAGAGTTATATTATTTATCTTATTATTTGTTTCAGAGTTGTGTTTTTCCCAAAATGAAATAACCTGGGATGATTTAGCTGATGTTGAGTTTGAAGAGATATATTCAGAAGAAATAGATGGTCTCTTTTTATATCCCCACTTTGGTTTCAGTGTAAGGGAATTAGCAGGTAAAGAAGTTTTATTAAGAGGACACATTTTAACTATTGACCCTAGTAAAGGTTATTTTGTTCTTTCAAAGGGTCCAATATGGTCCTGTTTCTTCTGTGGGGTTGGAGGGCCAGAAACTGTTGTAGAGTTAAATTTAAAATCTAATAAGAATCATTTTGTTATGGATGAATTAGTTACAATTAAAGGAACTCTTAGACTTAACTCAGATGATATTTATAAGTGTAATTATATTTTAGATTACGCAGAAGTAAGTAGTAGATAATCATTATTATTGAATAAATTATTATTAAGATTAATTTCTATAGAAAACCCAATATTTATGGTATTGATTTAACTCTTTTGTTGTTTGTATAATCTTTAAGTGATTATTAGTTGATAAAACGGATGTCTTTGATTATAATAATATTGATGATGTTCTTCATCTTACCTGTGCCGTTTTCACTAGAATAAAGAAAGTTTTTAAACTAAAAATTGCTCCGATTTTCAAAGCTAATCAATCGACTAAAACAAACTTAAAAAATTAATTGGATTTTCTGAGGAATTAGTTATTTTTGGAAATAAATAAAAAAAATATAAAATGGAAGAATTATTAATACTATCTCAGATTGTAGTTTCCATATCTGTAATTGTTGTTTGGGTATTTAGAAGAGAAAATATTACAATTGAATTTGAACAATATGGCATTTCAGATACTATTAGAGATGTGGTGGGTGCATTAAAGATATCTCTTGCAACAATTCTAATTTTAGGAATTTGGTACAAAGAATTGTTAATTATATCATCTATATTTATGGCATTTTTAATGATTTGCGCACAATATTTTCATATTAAGGTAAAGAATCCTCTTAAAAAGTTTATTCCTTCTCTTTGTCTTCTTATATTATGCTTATTTATTGCTGTGCAAAATTGGTCTATAGTTTAGTATATTGATCTTTATATTATTCATTACGTAATCATCAAACAGTTAATGAATTGTAAAAAATAATAAAATTTAAAATTGTATATAAAATTGCTGGAAGCGTATTTATTAGATTATCCTTAATCCTAATTCGAACATAAACAGCAGTAATCATCATTAACGTTAATAAAGCGGACACTATAGTTAATAACAAAGAAAAACGTAGCCCAACTAACAGTCCCAAACCTCCTAAAAATTGTAATGACGCTATTATTTTTCTAAATTTTTTATATCCCCATCTATCATATTCTAAAATCATTCTAACTGAATAGAATGAACTGACAGCATAAAAGATGAAAGAAATGGCTGAAAAAAGTAAGATTATTAAATTCAATATATTATATATTTCAAGAATTTATAAAAGAAAGTATAGACAGTTCTTTTGCTTTCGCCTCTACCATAATATCTACATCTAATCCATAAGTGTTAGGAATCTCTTTGATGTAATCTGAATGAGCTTGAGGTTTTAACTTATCATTACTTTCGTGTACCGCTTTTGATTCTGAATAGTGAACTACAGGTTTTATATCACCCCACGTAGACACGGCGAGTTTAAGAGCTTCTTGCTCGGATAAACCTCCGTTACAAAATTTGTGGTGATGATAATCGAACACAATAGGAATACCAATACGTTCATATATATACATCAAATCTTTTACTGAATACATACTAGACCTATCATCGTTTTCAATAGTTAAACGTGATTGCACAGATTCAGGTAATCTATTAAAATTCTTACAGAATCTTTTCATAGCAGAAATCTTATCACCATATACACCATTACAATGAATGTTGATTTTATTATAAGGAGTTCTACTTAATCCCATTAAATCAAATACTTCTCCATGCGTAGTTAAATCCATAATAGTATTTTTTACAACATTTTCATTAGGGGAAACCAGTACATTAAAAGGGCCTGGATGAGCTGTAATCCGTTGATTATATAATTTCGCAAAACTTCCAGAAGACAACAACATATTTGATATTTCTCGGTAATTAGGTAAATCTTTAACATTATACTCAGAATGCCAAGGAAATAAATCGGAACTCATCCTGAAAAAGTTGATACCATTTAAATTATTCCATTTAATAATAGTTAATAGATCTTTACAGTTTTTAACAGATAATTCTGACGCGTATGAAATACCTTTCTCCAAAAAAGTTTTCTTAATCATACTTCGATTTGTAGTAATTTTTGGTTTTTGATTACCCAAGGTCATATTAATACAAGCGTATCCTAGGTTCATAATTCAACTATATGTATTTAAATATTTGTATGTAAAAATATTAATCATAATGAATCAATATGAATCTTTAAAATCACTAGGAATTTCTGGGTCGTTTCTTAAATCCCGTTCTTGTTCTTTATGACTTTTATTAATCACGAATAAAAGACCACAAATATAGGACACAAGTATAACCAACCCTATTATAAACATTGTTAAATTCATTTTAATTAATTTTTATTTATCATTGAAATCACTATATAGAATCCTAAAATTGAAGGGACCCATATCCCAACGAAAATCCCTTCTAACTGATTTCCAAGAAACCAAAGCGAAACAGAATAAAGAAAGGACAAGAAGGCTAACACAATAGGGTAATATTTACCCCAGAATAACATTATTTTTTTCATAATTGTATTTATTTATTTGCAAAACTAACAAATAAAATAAAAATGTATAACTTTTTTATAAAAATATTATACAAACCGAGTTAAAACTATATATTTGCATGGTAAATATGAAAAGAAAGATCTTTTGTAGTTTAAAAATTTAGTAGCAATAAATTGAAGATGTTTTTTTCATAACTAATATCACAACCTATAATTTAATATAAAATGTTAGAAATATTCAGAAGAAAAACCAAGCTTGAAAAACTTAATTTAAAATATAATTCAGTAATGAATAATGTTTCAAATCTATTTAACTTTGTTGTAACTTTCAAAATTTTCATTAGTTTTGCACTTATGAAAAAAATATACTTAATCACCATTTTTTTAGGATTTATATACAGCCTAAAATCGCAAGACATAGCACTTAAACTTAATTCAGGAGATTTCATTTTACAAAAAGAACAAGGTTTTCAATTTACTGAATCAGACCGATATAGGATTTTAGTTTTTGAACAAATACCAACGAACTCAGAAAAAATAGAATTAAATGATTTGGGAATTGATTTCCTGTATTATTTGCCTAAAAATACTTTTGTAGTCTATCTAAAAGAAAACATCTCAGATGATATATTTGAAGAATATAATATCATCTCTGTAAATAAAATACTGCCAGAATATAAGTTAGACAAAAAATTACAAAATGAACCTTTTCCAGATTGGTGTGTCCAAGATAATTTTCTACATATTAAAGTTATATTTTTTAGTAATGTAGATTTAAATGATTGTATTCTGAAAATATCAGATATTACAAATGAAGTATTATCTATTAACGAAAATTCTAAATCGTTAATTATATCTATTGCCCCTCAAAAAACAAATTTAATTTCTGATTTATCTTTCGTTTCATATATAGAACCAATAGATCCTCCAGCTTTTCCAGAGAACAAGACTGCTAGAACCTTACACAGATCAAATACTATTAACACTAACTACCCCAATGGAAGGAAATATAATGGTGAAGGTATAAATGTTATGATGCATGATGATGGATATGTCGGCCCTCACATTGATCGACAAGGAAGAGTTGATCAGTCATTTTGTTCAGGATGTTCTTCTTCCGGTTCCGACCACGGTGATCATGTTTCTGGAACTATTATGGGAGCAGGAAATTTAGATCCAAGAGGAAAAGGAATGGCTGACGGTTCTTTTCTTTATGTATTAGGATATTCTACTAATAACTATTATAACTATGTTCCTAATCTATATTCAAATTATAATGTGGTTATTACATCTGCTTCTTATAGTAATGGATGTAACGCTGGTTATACTTCTTTAGCGAGTGATTTAGATTTACAAATTAACACTTATCCTAATTTAACTCATGTTTTTTCAGCTGGAAACAATGGTTCATCTGACTGTGGATATGGAGCGGGGTCAGGCTGGGGAAATGTTACGGGTGGTCATAAACAAGCTAAAAATGTAATAACAGTTGCTAATTTAACCTCTACCAGCTCACTAGCTTCTTCTTCTAGTAGAGGGCCCGCGGCAGATGGTCGTATAAAACCAGATATTAGTGCAAAAGGCTCTTCTGTATATTCTACTGAAGAAAACCAGACATATGGAACTAAGACCGGTACCTCTATGTCTTGTCCAGGTATTTCAGGTGTTTTAGCTCAATTATATCAAGCTTATAAAGCACTTAATGGTGGTGTTGACCCTCCATCTGCTTTAATGAAGTGTATTTTATTGAATTCCGCTGATGACATTGGTAATCCAGGTCCCGACTTTAAGCATGGGTGGGGCCAAGTTAATGGGTACAGAGCTGTTAAGATGCTGGAAAATAATAATTATTTTTCATCATCAGTATCCCAAGGAAATACTAATCCTTATTCAATTAATGTTCCTGCTGGAATTTCTCAAGTAAAAGTTATGGTTTATTGGCATGATAAAGAAGCTAATACTTCCGCATCTATATCTTTGGTAAATGATATTGATATACAACTAATTACTCCAACAGGAACTGTTTATGACCCTTGGGTATTAGACCCTACTGCTAATTCTAGTAATTTGAATCAAAATGCTGTTAGAAATTTTGATGGACTTAATAATATGGAACAGGTAACAATTGACAATCCGTCAGCTGGTAATTATACTCTAAATGTTGAAGGATATTCTATTCCATTTGGTCCACAGGATTTTTATGTTACTTATGAATTTATAACTGATGATATAGAATTAACATATCCAATTGGTGGAGAGAGTTTAGTTCCTGGAGAGCAGGAATATATTCGATGGGATTCTTATCAATCAGGAAACCTTACAATAGAGTACACTGTTGATGGTGGAAATAATTGGAGTACTATTACAAATAGCGCTAATTCTAATAATAAATATTATAGTTGGAATGTTCCTAATTATATTACAGACAATGCATTAATTAGAATTAGTAGCAACACTAGTAATAGTATTTCAACGTCATATGCTCCATTTACAATTATAGGTGTTCCTACAAACCTCAGTGTATATTGGCCGTGTCCTGATTCAATCAATGTTAGTTTTAACCCTGTAAGTGGAGCGACATCTTACGAAATTAGTATGCTTGGTCAGAAATATATGGATTCTATTTTCACTACTAACAATACAAATGTATGGGTGATCAACCCCAACCCAAATGTTACTGATAGTTGGTTTTCTGTACGCTCAAACATAAACAATGGAACGGGGAGGAGAGCAATTGCTGTAGATGCTCAGTCAATAAATAACGCTTGTTCAGGATATGGTTGTACAGATCCTAATGCTTTTAATTATTCCTCTTTAGCTAT
>CEVR01025842.1_pt1 | contig 16766 bp, 12 predicted proteins | sample 356541 | NCBI WGS metagenome assembly CEVR01 (sample SAMEA2623734, study PRJEB7988) | marine metagenome | isolation source: saline water (ENVO:00002010), including
TCGGATGAATTATCGTGTGATCATAAATCATAGTGGATTGGAATATCATAATGAAAACATCGAGGTTATCGATACAAGAATGTCTGAAAAGTCTACCTCAAATGAAGCATTAGAGCGATTAAATTCCGCTGTTTTAGAGCATGTAAAAATTAAGAGAAGGAGTGGTGAAAAAGTGAATCGAGATAACTTTGCTTCCGTTGCTCGTATGCATCATCACAATGATACATGGCTGAATGGTTCAGAATTAAGAGGTAGATTTCCTCGCTGGAAGATTTTTGTTGATGACGAGCAAATTGCAATGTGGGCTCCAGAAAGAGGTGGATTCTCATTATCTAAAGCAGCATTACCGATACTACACAAACACGATAGTTTACCGCGTTTAAGTCTAAAATCCGGAATTAAATGGAAGGGTGATATCAACTTGGCCAACATTGATTCTTGGGATGAAGATATTAGGGCTGGACAGGATATTTTAGTAATGCAAGATGATGAATTAGTCGGCTCAGCAAGGGCTTCAGCACCTTCTTGGGAATGGCGAAGCACACCAGGTAGGCTCGCCAAAATGCATCAGCGTCTGTGATATTTCGATATTTAATCACCCAAAGTGGTTAAGAATGGGTGATAGGTCGGCGGAATGCTCGGAGGATAGACCATGGCACGCATGTACGCAGGACGCAGAGGTAAATCTGGCTCAACTAAGCCACATAATGAGAGTGCTCCAGAGTGGTCGAATTCAGATTCTAAAGCAGTAACTGAACTGATTGTAGACCTTGGAAAAGCAGGGCACACCAGTGCAGAGATTGGTACAATTCTTCGTGACCAACATGCAGTTCCTGATGTCCGCACCGTTTTGGGCGGAAAGAGAATTACAGCAATACTTTCAGAAAATGATATCGGAGGAACTTACCCTGAAGATATGATGAATCTAATGCGCAAGGCTGTAGGAATCATCAGTCACTTGGGTTCTGGAAATCACAAAGATTTGCACAACAAGCGTTCATTAGAGTTAACCGAGGCAAAGATTCGTCGTCTAGCTAAATATTACATTTCAGAAGGCAAATTAGATTCAGATTGGAAATACAAGCGTGACCAATTACGTCTAATGGTCGAGTGAAGTTTTCTGAGCAACTTGAAGAACTACCTGTATTGTGTAGTCGTTAGGTGGCTGTATGAACGACTTGCTAACTACTTCATTGTTCAGTTCGCTAGAAGCATCGCTGCGAGAGATATCAGAAGTGATTCAGGAATCGGATACAGTTCAATTAGTAGCACCTGCTGATTTAGAAGGAATAATTGCTCTATCTCAATTAGAAGCAGCTTTTCTCGATAATTCAATTTCGTATAGGAGGAGGATTTTACCTTCACAAAAACATACACCGCGTGATCAATCTGTAATTGCTCCCAGTGATGAGGGTCTAACGATTCATATAGATCCATTCCATGAATCGGTAGAGAATTTCTCAATAGAGAGTGGATTGATTCATATCTGTCCTACATTGGTAGAAGTTTCTTTTGCTACCTCTACAAAAAATCATCATGGTGCAGTTGATTGTGTAGCGATATGTGCAGTAATAGCAGCAATCATGTCTCCACAAGGTGCCAGGGTCAGAAGACAGAGGGCGATGGCTCTTGCAGGTACTTGGCTAAGGCAGAGCATGGATGCAAATTATGATCCCATCATGTCCATGCTGCGAGACCATCTCAGCGAGGAAGGGTCGATAGAGGTACGGACAATCGTCGAGGTAAAACAAACAGCACCAGGAATGATTCCTGATATGTCTGAACGAATGCTCCAGCGTTTGAAAAAAGGCTGGGATAAGATGGATGTGGATGCGCGTTCTAGTGCGATAAGTGAATTGGTTTTACCTTCACTAAAGAATGAGAGATTATCGACAATGAGGCTTGAAGAATTAATTTGGCATCGCTCAATAGTGCCCGGTCATGATTATGATATTGCGAGCCAATTACATTTAGCAGCAGAAAAATGGCCAGAGGAACTTGATGCAGCAAGATTACATTCCAGCGTGGTCGCTGATACCCTGATTAGCAAAGGTCACCTTTGATCATTCGACAATCTTTAGGACTCGTCCACAACCGCTACATGCTAATCTAAACGGCCTCTCTTGGCTAGTGATTGAGTTGGTTTGATTACAAGCAGGGCAGTCTATTTGCGGATATGAAATCTTATTGCGCGGCGGTGGGCCTGCATCTTTGCGATAGGGACTTGCAAATGCAGTAAGTAACCAGACTGCAACTGCGATTGCAGCTATTGCTCCAACTACAAATACATCGTATGCTAAGTAATAGGTCATCAATACCACAGGGGCCAAAACTAGTTCTAACCAAAGAGCACTCCTCCTCTTGTTACGTGTAGATCTCAATGCAAGCCAATAACCTCCACCAAGTAGAACTAGAATTAGCAAGTTTAGGCTCAAAGGTGTATTCAAAAGATTTGAACTAGGTCGGACAAAAACCGTGAATGTAACTCCAGGCTCAATGTTTTCACCTTCGATGGTAATGTACTCTCCAGTTAGGCCTCTTCGATGAATTATACTAATTTCGTCAGTTCCCTTGATACTAGAATCTCCCATCGTTGAACTCAAACCAGTTTCAATCTCGATCTTAATATCCATCTCAGACCATATAGGAGTGGGCTGAATTATGATGAAGTTTCTCAATAAAGTTACATCAGAATTCTCAGGTAATACTTCTAAAGAAGTTATTTTCAAAATTAGGGGATGAGGTGTTACTCTTGATTCTCCTAACAAATCAATCTCAAAATCTACTCTTTCAAATTCAATAAGGTCATTTCCAATTAATTCCTCTATTTCTAAGGCCATTCCATCATTCATGTAAGTTACAGCAAGGTTTCTCATCTGCTGTTGGAACTGATTGATTTCACCTTCATCAATTACTTTGTTTCTGACATTATCTTCTTGGCCACCATAACCGCTGAAAATACGTAGAGGTTGAGATAATGAAGGGTCTTCATTACCAATATTGTCCATTCCCCAACGCATCCAATATGCAATCTCTTGGTCTAATGAGAGTGTAGTGGTTCTTGTAAGAGCTAATTGTCCGTCTATTTTTTCTAAATCCATCTCTATAACTAGGCTTAACGGGGAGCCACCACCATCTGAACGAAGTGGTTCATCTGCGGGGTAAAACACGCCTCCACCACCCCCTCCATCATCTACAGTAATAATCGTAAACTCAGCACTTCCTGTTTTACTTGGAGTACCTGCTTGCAGTTGGAAAGTTGTTTGAATCGTAATATTGTGCTCTCCATCTTGACTGTCTCTCCAAGTCCAAGTTAATCTTACAAATTCACCACTCATCGTTTCTATCGGGTCACCTGTTACTGCTACATTGTTAACCCTTACAGAGAGTTCATTTGCATTGGCAACAGTAAGAGCTCCCCAAGGAGAAGCTACAACTACTGAAATGTAAACATCAAGTCCTTCAGTTACCGGGTCTTCAATGATAATATCGGCAATAGGAATATCTGCTGTAAGGGTACTAGGGTCGTCGCTACTACCCCATCTAAATGTCAATGCAGCATCGGCTCCAGGAACGCTGAATACCAGTGCCCTAGCCACTAATTTAGCATTGATTTTTGCACCCGATGGCAAAGTTCCTGATTCAACAGGAATAGCAATTGATAGAGTTCCTTTACCGGATGGAAGAAAAGCGTTATTTGGACCAGTAGAGCCTGTATAGGTCTGACTCCCAATCTTAATTTCTACACTGGCATTGATTTGAACTCCACCAGCATTGGCTACTTCATATTCGATATCAAAATCCCAGGTGGTTTCAGGATATTCAGCAGATTCAGTGGCACCAACAGTGACACTCCACTCTGCAATGTCCTGGTTTTGAGTAACAGAATCAGTGATCTCTGCTTCTTCACTATCACTGGACAAGGATGCCTCAAATGGAGACATAGAGCCGTCGGAACTTGAACCAATAAGTAATAATTCAACAGGTCCAGAATCGCAACATACCGTTACAGGTTCTGCTTCAACATTTGTAATAGGGAGCGACGATGCAAGGAAAATCGCTACAATCAAAGCAGCGCGTAGGATCTCCGATTTACCCTTCATCGGCTCGGTCTGTGCGCGGAGCATTATTCAACACTTGGTAGGATTGATGACAGATGACATCAAAGTGCCTTCTCTAGCAAGTTTCCGAGTTCCTTTTCGAATAGTCCGACCAAAGCCTCTCCAACTTCGCCTTGTAAATCATCGGGTAGCATTCTTAATCCTAGCCGTGCAGCAGCTCTACTCGCTTTCAATTCAGCGTATATTGAGCGTGCTTTAGCGTGGAAATAATAGGAAACCGCTTCACGGATTTCACCCTTCAATTCCTCATCAGCATCTACCTTTTCTTTGATGTAAGTTTTCAATTCATCCTTGACCAAGTCTTTGAAAGTTTCAATGACTAAATCTTCAGTGGCTAACAAGTCTTTGACCTGTGCTCCGATGTTACCGGTGAGTAGACGCTCTATCGCCATGTATCTCGTGTAATCGTTATCAGTCTTGAACCCATTGCTTGTAAGTAGTCTTCATCAACCGTCACTTTCTGGGCGGATACATGGATTTCTCTACCATCGGTGCTGAAGATTCAATCGAAGAAGCTACCAATCGAATAAAAGGCACAGAATGTCTTGTTGTTTTCGGCTCTAGTGATACGATTGTTGGGGTGATAACCGAATTGGAATTGTCACGAAAGGGGACGCATTGCAAGCAAGTAATGGAATTGGATATTTTGGTGATGACTGCCAAAGACACTGATAAAGTTGAGTTATGGAAACCAAAATATGTTGTTGTTCATGATGGCATACATGAACCATTAAGCGTTAGTCGTGGACCTTGAGCAAGCCATCCTCTTCAATGATGGCATAACCGATTCTCTCCAATTGAACAATGGTTCCAATTTTATGGTTATGAGTTTCTAAAATCCCTTGTTCTACAATGAGTTTCTTTCCTTCAGCGGTTGTTAATTTCGCAGGACTTCCTCCAGCGACCCAATGTACAATACCTCTGTTGTCGCTTTTTTCTAAACTTTCAAAAGCACCATTTTCATCGATGTCACATAAATCCTTTAACCGCATAGGTGAACCAGTATCTTCTTTTTCTACCCAGACTCCTTGCTCAATTGTAAATTCGCGAACCCCTAAATCTTCAGTTGGGTGTGATGGGGTTGTACCACTTTTAGGGAAATCTCCACTCAAAGTTAGGGCGATTGCATTTCTCACGAAGGAGAGTCGAGGTGAAATTGCTTCGATCTGTTTTGTGTTGTGAGAGTATAGGGTGGATAGTGGGACTGAAATGTCTTTTTGCGTTAGGCCTAATTCGATCCAAAAAGCACGCAATGCTTCTGGTTTTATCCCTCTTCGCGATAGCGCTGAAAGAGTTGGCAGTCGGGGGTCATTCCAGTCAGAAAAAGTTCCTTCTTCAATATCTAGTTTCATTTGCGAGGTGGAAAATCCTCCAAATTCTAGAACTTTTACACGTCCCCAATAAATGGTTTCAGGATATTCCCATTTGAAGTGTTCATACAATAGGGTCTGCTTCCTAGTAGAATCCATGAGGTCCTTACCTCGAATAATATGTGTGACGCCTTGCAGATGGTCTTCGACTGCAGATTGGAAATCAAGTAATGGCCACACTCTCCATTTATTGCCTACTCTTGGGTGAGCATTTGTTTGAATTCTTAATGCTGGCCAATCCCTTAGTGCAGGATTTTTTAATGTCATATCGGTCTTTACTCTGACTACAGCATCACCAGGGTTATACCCTTCTTTGTCATTCATAAGTTTCCATTTCTGTAGATTTACTTCAGTAGTATTTCCCCGACATGGACAATTCGTCATTCCAACTCTGTGTTCTTTGAATGTCTCAGAACTACAATTGCAGACATAACCGAAACCTTGTTCGAGCATCATAGTTGCATGATGATGATATTCAGCCATTCTTTCTGAAGCGATTACGATTCGATGTGCTGGAAATCCGCATAGCCATTCCTGCTGTTGTGGAATAGACTTGTACGCCTCCAACATTGGTGGTTTAACAGTGGTATCGGTATCGTCAAAACGTAGAATCAATGTTCCATCATGTGCTTTGGCATATTCAGAATTAATGACCAAACCTCTGGAGTGGCCAAATGAAAGTGGGCCATTTGGATTGGGTGCAAACCTAAGTACAGGTTTTCTACCATCTAAATTCGGTAATTCAGGAAGACCTTCCCTTCTTGTGTGAACTTTCTTTTCCAGTAGTTGAGGTGCTTCCCTTTCTAGAATCTCTCTAATGGAAGCTAAGCCCTCATCATTCGCCAGAGCATTTGCCTTTGCAACAGCCTTTGCTACAAGTGGCGCTATTTCCTTACCATGAGAACGTAATTCTTGATTACTACCCATTATTCTTGAAATGACAGAACCAGGTTGGCCTTTGCCATCATATTGAAGGCTATTTTGTAGAGCAAGATGGCGAATTAAATCAAGAGTCTCTTGGTTTGGCTCCCACTCCATATTGGGTCCGTGTAGCACCCGGTTCTTTAGAACAGGGTTTGTTGAGGACTATTTTCGTCTAATCTAATAGGGACTTTTCCATTCCAAGCATTGGCTACAGTTTTCCATGTCCAGCGTAGGCATTCATGCGGCTTTTCCCCTTGTAGGAGTTTGGGTAAAGCAGATTTTGTTTTGGGATCGGAGGGATAGCCACTACCAATTTCAAATCCTAGTTCCTTCTCTAAATCCTTCACTAAATTATCCCTAGTAACCTTTGCAATTATACTAGCAGCTCCCACCACAGGATATCTATCATCAGCTCCATGCTCAGCATCACAATCATACCCCGAATGTTCTGATACATTTTGAGCAAATCTCTCCTCGTTGACATCACAAGCATCCAAAATAATTTCTCCTTCAATCCCAAGTCCTTTCAAAGCCTCAGAAAAGAGGACTACTTCTAGGTCGTTTAGATTTCCATGAGTATCGATTCTACTTGGTGGACAGATGATTATTTGATGTTCAAATTGTATTAGTACTTCGAATAATTCCTCTCTTTTCTTTTTGCTTAATCGCTTTGAATCTGCAACTCCAAGTTCTAATAATTCTTGGCTATTTTCATGTGCAAATGCACAAACTACGAGTGGTCCAATAACTGGTCCTCTCCCCGCTTCATCAACTCCAATAATCATCAAATCACTCTAAATCTATGTCATCAGGATATGGTTTAGTCGAATTCTTGTGCCGGGGAATCGTCCGTTCAACATCGGGTTTAGCATCATCTGGTAAAGCCACATTTGCTTGGTGTGGTTTGTTGATATTACCCACTTCTATATCGTGAGCTAAATCGTCCATTTTTCCTTTTATCAGAACTTCTTGATGATGGTCAATAACCGAACTGGCAGCCCCTACTAGTTGTGGCTCTACAGGGTTGGGCGAAATCGACTTTTCTCCTCCAACAGCTTGAAACATCCCGGTAAATACTTCTCTAGGCATACTAGGTGAATCTGCAATTTCGGGAGTTTTTTGTTTCTTTTTGTGAAACTCTGCTAACCAATCCTCCGGCATTTCTCCCTCTGTTTTTTGGTTCAAGTCAATTCTATTTTCTAATCTTGTACGCCTGTCCTTGATTGATTTATTTATCATTAAACCGCTAACTAGGACGGCACCTACTATCCATTTCCATGCCCAGATAGAGTCCCATAAGACACCAATTGCCTCACCAAATCCCTCAAATTGTGATTTTTCATCATCTTTTACTACAGCATCAAAGGTAGAATTTGTAGAATATGTGAATTTAATATCTTCAGCAAGTCGACTATGTGCTGATAAGTTAAGGAACATAATTCCATCAGCAGTTTGGTCGTCAGGAATATTCGCCCACGCTCTAAACGTGAAATTTTCACCCATCGCACAATCTACAATCTCAAATGATCTAATGCTGCCTGGCTCACTTTCATATATTGCAGACTGTGGAGGAATAAATGTCATTTCTGTATAATATGACGAAGACATTTTTATGATTAAACCATCATCGATATTACCGTCATTTCTCATTGTGATAAGTACATTCAAGCGACCTGATGCATCCACTTCTGACTCAGCAGTCTCCCATTTCCAATCAATATATGGGGCTGTAATTGATTGAATAATTTCCCTTTGAATAACCATTCCGTCTTCACGAACTAAATCCAAAGTGATATTTCCTTGTGAGAGGCCTATCGCATCTGGGATAGTTGTAATGTTTAGCAATATTTCTTCAGTTGTTTGGCCGGTACTCAAAGAAAAATCTTGTTCATCTATTTCTGCATTCATTCCAGTTGAATCCGAAATTTGCAATGAAAATGTATCAAGGAAATTACCAGTATTTGTGACTGTCACAGGGACTTGACAAATTTCAGTTGTTTCAATCTGTCCACAGAGTTGTTCATCAAATACCATTTCTGCTCCCCTTTCCCAAATTATTTCAGCACCGATATTTATCACTCGAGTACGTTCAGGAATATTGAATGGTTTAACTATTAATTCAACAACAATATTTCCTGAATTTATGTTTGGAGCTTCAAAAGCAATCTCTATTGTTCGGCTTTCATTTGGTGAAAGCGGTGTGGATTCAAAGGCATTGAATAGTGCTACAGTCCAACCATCAGATTCAATACGGTCAGCATTTATTCCACTATATTTTAGCGTTGCATCTATGGTGGATTCCACGTTACCATTATTCCTAATGTCGATAGTTGCTTTACCCGATTCCCCTGGACTAAGAGTACAATCTTCTCCGATACTATCAATGGTAATATTATGCCAAGTCTGCATTTCTAGAGAAAAACTCCAATTTATTATTCTTCTATCCAATGATGATTCTGCTTCTAATACGAAAGTTGGTCCTGTACCTGCTAAAGGTGCTCCATTTATCACTGCAGGAACATCTATCCAGAAATTGACATAGGTGTATCCACCTCCAATCAACTCAATATTGAGTTCATCATCATTATTCAAATCATCAGTAAAACCAAAGTTCCAATCAGAGGATGTATTCATATTTATTTTTGCATAATCGGTCAACCATCCATTATTTGATACATTGACTGCAAGTGTGGTCCGCACATTTTGTTGAACATAGAAAGAGGAACCATCATTTGCACCAAATTCTAAGTCAGACCATGGAGATACGATTACATCAACTGAATATGTTTCATTCCAATTTGAAATTTCTAAGCAGGTTGCAGTAAACGTAAATGTTGTTGTTTCCCAAGATGCTTCTGAGTCTGCTGTGATATTAATCCTAAGATCACCTTGTAATCCAGAGGCTACTCTTTTTGCTGACAATGGAAGTCCTTCTATTGACAAATTTTGATGACTAGAATCTAAATCAAGCATTATATGGCGTTCGAACCCAACTATGTTGTGCCATGCAATACGGAATGAAATCGTTTCACCAGGATGGACTATTGTGTCATTTTCCACATAAATATTGAATGGATCTTCCTCAGCATTGACATGTAATTGTGGCAATATTGCTAGAGCCAACAAGATGACAAGGACTCTGCGCATGTATATTGGAAGGAGTCTTGGCTTTCAATAAAGCGGCTATAGTGCATCGGTGGATTCATTTGTGATGACCTGTAAGCACTTACCATGCCATTTTGGCCCTTCAAGAGAAAGAGTGTCCCTCAAGTTGAAGAATCACCTCAACCTAAAGTGTATTCTAGAGGTGATGAAAACACAGCACAATCACTTGCAGATAAATCTCATACCGATGCTGCCGATTACAAAGCAGCAATGCAACTATTTGGTGATTCACAATCAGAACAAGCCGAATGGGTACACCATACGGATGGATACTGGTATCAGAAAAAGTCAGATGGTAGTTTTAATCCAGTGGCGCACATCTTGGATTCTGATGGAAATAAGATACCTTTCAATGAACAGGATCAATAAGAACTTCTTGTAATGCTGAAATATTAATTTGAGCTCCAGACATAGGTACTGAGAGTTCGAATAATTGTGAGACTTTGGGGTCAACTTCACCGCATTGACCAACCACCTTTCCTTCAACTATAATCGATGCACTTCTTCCAGATAACCAAGGGCCATCTTCGATAGGTTGCAAACTCCAATTTGTAGCCCCTAAATCTCGCATTAATGCCTGTATTCTACCACGTAAGGTTGCAAATCCACCTGAATTCTCTGCCATTAAGAATGCGAATCTGTCCTGATTGTGATGATCGATTACAACGGTTCCCAATTCATAGACGCCTTGTGGTAAATCATGGTGCCGATTTGCTGCAAGCAATCTGAATAATCCGGGCAGAATATTTTGTCGCAAGATAGTATGTTCAGTTGTAATTGGATTTGTCATTCGAGTAATTTTTCCTTCAGGTTTCCACCTTACAGATTTAAATTGGTCATTATCATTTGAGAGTGTCAATGATTGTATTTGGATTAAACCCAAGCCTTGTAATGCTTCTCTGATTCTTCGTCTCAGATTATTATCGCTACGTGCAATGGCGGTTAGTGGAGCTTTGGGAACATCGTGCGCAAGGTCATCATATCCATGACCGATAGCAATCTCTTCAACCAAATCTATCGGATGGAGAATATCAAATCTCCATCTTGGCATCGAGATGTATAGGAAACCATCTTTTTCTCCATCATAAGTTCCACCCATTCTTTTAATTGCATTATCAATTTCTTCGTCTGAGAATTGATTTCCCAAAATTGATTCCATCATTTTTCTCTCAACTTTATGTTCTATTGGAGTACCATCAATGCGCCATTCTTTACTATCATAACCAGAAACTCGGACAGATTCTACCTTGCCCCCTAATGCAGAAAGTTGTAAACAAATCAGCATTAAAGAAGATTCACATGCTCGCAAATCCCATCCTGTGACATCGATGAAAATATCTCTAGTCTCGGTTGATACAGTGGTATGGTCTCCATTGATTATCGGTGGGAAAGAGAGTACCTCTTGATTAGAATCTAAAATTATTGGAACCTTTTCCATACCTTCCAATAAGTGGGCATAATCAACACCTTTTGGATGCTCTGCCAAAATTTGGTCGATACTCATTTCTTCATCCATTGCTAATGGGATAAATGTGTGATTTCTGGGTACGGCTACCACTTTGAACGGAGGTGACAATTTGCTCAAGTCATGTACTCCGATCGAGGACCTTTTCCTTCTACGTCCTAGAGAAAAGTGTAATTTTTCTTGGTGTTCCATCAGCCGTTTAATAGTGCCTTCATCCACTTCTAAACCTCTTACTACCGCGCCTAGAATTACAGGGCGAATCTTTTCCAACTCCGAATCAACAGTCATTGAAATAGTACCTGGCCTGATAGCGAGATGGGGCATAGGAGGTGCATTATGTAAAAACGGCATTACACTATGGAAAAGTGTTTCACAAGATAGTAGATCAGGTCTATCTGGAAATATTTCCACATCTAAAACTTCATCATTGCAAGTATCGATATCACAACCTATCAAAGGAAGGCGCTCTGCCATATCGGCAATATCATGGACGCGACCTCTGTTTTCTATTAATGAACGTAAGACAGTTTGGTCGATACTAATTGTCGGCATAATATTCACCTTGCGAACCAGTGAGGCAAAGGCCTGTCATAGCCTGCAAGCCTTAGTCCGCTAACAGCTGCTGTATCTTGATCACAGGCACGTAAATTTGTCCGACTTAAAGAATCGACAGAAGATAGACCCAGTCTGTTTAGTTGAGTCATTAGATTCGCACTCAATTGGTCAATCCATTCTGTAATTTTTCCATCTGGTACTGGGCAAATGGCAAATGACACATTACTAGCGCACAGAATCAGTAAATCCTCAGCATTTACAGCCCAAGGTAACATCATTACAGCCTTACATTCTCCTTCAAGTCTCGCATTAGCAGAGCGACCTACAATCGGTAGTGTTGCTGCTGCAACAATTCCGCTGCCATCTTCAATCACACTAACTGCACAGTCGACTCCGTGGTGCTCCGAATTAGAATGGAGCATATTAGTGGAACCGATTCCGCTTAGCAACATTACCTTTGAATCAGTTCCACCGATGGTTCGTAAAGCAACCAGTAAACCATCAATCTCTGCACCATCAAGATGTGGTAAAGAGTCCATATCGATGGCAAATCCTGCGGATTTAATCACAAGTTCTGGTGCGTTTACCATATTGCTTGAATCGATTAGTACAATATCAACTTCTCTTGGATTTTCTTTAACTAAACAAGGATGGAAAATGTCGTCTTTTATTCCTTCAGGGACAAAAGGCATCAGCGGAATTGGAAGTGCCAATGAATTTTCACCATCTTTGCTACCACCAATTAATGTTACAGTATCGCATGTTGAATATTGTGGATTATGATTATCAGAGTCTGCTACAATGGATATGCCAGAAAAGTCATCGGGACAAGGTGACATGATTCCATCGATGGGTTTTCCATCAGCAATAAGGCAAACCGCATCGGCAGGAACCTGTAAATCAGCATCGCCAAGTAAGTTATTAATTTCATCAGCATCCTTCTTTTCAAGTGGTCTGAGAATTACTCCGGGAGGTGGTGCTGGACATCGTCCATTAATGATAATCCTTCCACCGCTCATACCAGCTCCTGGATCGGGACCAACATCGCCATGAACAATGATATCTCCTCCGCTCATTGCACCTCCAATTCTGCTTCCAGCATCTCCTCGAATTATCAAAACTCCTCCAGACATATGGGCTCCAGCATCATTGCCAACTCCGTCTAAAACCGTGATTCGGCCGCTCTTCTGCCCATGGCCTACATTAGAACCAGCTTCTCGCTCACAAGTAATGGTGTTTCCATCATTTCCTGCACCAAGAAAAGATCCACAATTTCCTTGATGTGTGAAATTCCCACCCTTGCCAAAAGCAGCGGTAAAAGGTCCTAAATTCCCAAGACTTCTGATTCTAGAACCCTCAGGTAGGTTTGGGCATAAACCTAATTCACCATTTTTAGGAACAGGTTCTCCGTTGGTTGTCCAACCAATTCGCAAAACAATGTTACGCTCTAATGCCTTTTCTAATTGTGCGGGCAATCTGGAGTTGATGCTCATCGAGCGCTCAACCACATCATCTGAAGCGGCCATTAAGGCACGGGGGTTCGTCATCTTTCATCAATCGTTTGCCTGTTGGATACGGTATTGTTGCGAAGGCAATGTTCATGACCGAGGTGCGGGAGCATTCAATTTGGCGAAGATATGAGTATTAAGGTGGCAATAAATGGATATGGCACTATTGGTAAGCGCGTTGCTGACGCAGTCTCTTGTCAAAACGATATGGAAATAATCGGAGTAACCAAGACGAGACCTGCCTTTGGATGCGATTTAGCAGTAAGGAAAGGCTATCCTCTTTATTGTACATTTGATGACCAAGACCGGATTGCTGCATTTGCTAAAGCAGGATATGAGTGTCATGGTGGGTTAACCGATTTGTTGAGTATTGCAGATGTGGTAGTAGACTGCTCTCCCGGGAAAATGGGAGCAGATAACAAGGCGAAATATCAGGCTGCAGGAGTGAAATGGATTTTCCAGGGTGGTGAAAAGCACGCAATGACCGGTCTTTCATACACTTCTTGCGCTAATCATGAAGCGAATCTAAACGCTGAAGGAACTCGTGTGGTTTCTTGTAATACAACGGGTCTTTCTAGAACCTTGGTTCCATTGTACGAACATTGCGGCTCACTCAAAGTTGAATGTACGATGATTAGACGCGCAGCAGACCCTGGCGATTCTAAAAAAGGTCCAATCAATGCCATAAAACCTGTACTAAAAGTTCCTAGCCATCACGGGCCAGATGTAATGACTGTAAAGCCAGAAATTGAGATTAATAGTTTGGCGGTTGCGGTACCGACTACAATTATGCATCTTCATTCAATTGTAGCTACTCTGCCCGAGGGTCACGGACTAGATACTGCTAAAGTTCTTCAAATGTGGAAACAATCTCCTCGTGTTGTCATTATGAATGGAGGCGAAACTGGAATCACAACCACTGCTGAAGTGATGGAGTTTGCAAGAGATATGGGGCGCACATGGGGAGATTTGCATGAGATCTTTGTTTGGGAAGATGGTGTAAAGTTAGTAGGAAATAATCTTTATTATTTCCAAGCGATACATCAAGAAAGTGATGTAATTCCTGAAAATGTCGATGCGATCAGAGCATTGATGGGAACAGAATCAGATTGGAGAGTTTCAGTAGAGAAAACCGATTCTGCAATCGCATCACAATTTGAGTGAAGTTATTGCTCCTTAAGGAGCAAGCGAGGTTCATGTTCAAGTACAGTGCCATAATCCCCTAAGCCATGCAGGCCGTTAATCGGGCTTTAGTCATGCTTTTGGTGCTTTTATTTGCTCCTTATGCTGCAATGGCTAATCCATCGACTGTTTCCAACGTGGATTTTTTGGAAATCGCAGAGACACATTGGCATGCAATAGAGCCATCTGCCAAAGAGGCATCTCCACTGAAAGTAGTAGATTACAAGATCCATTTAGAATCGGATTCGTTCGACCCGCTGGTAGACGTAATTCCTAATTCTAGAGTTGACAATCCTAATGATTATCGTAGCACTGGTATGGCGATTATTCAACTTAATGAGCACACTGGCGAGGCATTATATGATTTAGTTGAGGAGTTTGAAGTCTTTGTATTAGACCACTTAGGCGGTTCGGCTTGGCTGGTTCGCCTAGATTGTCCAAATGATTTTTCTCTTATTGGTAAAGACCCTGGTGTTCGTTGGATTGGGGCAATGAATCCTGGATGGAGGATTGCCCAAGATTTAGATGCCAATAGCGATTTCATGGCAATAATTCCTGCACCCGACCTTATCCCAGAAGCGCTTGAAGGTTTAGCGCACGACCTTGTAATGATGGGTGCCGATGAAGCGTGGTGTGGTTCGCATCTGTGTGAAGCTCGTGGAGATATAAATCTCGGTGCACTTGCAAGGGATGGACGTGTGATTTGGAGTGAGCCAACCTTTGAGTTAAAATTGACAAATGCGGTGGCAAGGGCCATTGTTGGAATTGAAAATGTCGCATCTAACACCTCTTTGAATTTGGATGGAACCGGAGAAATAATCTCTTTCACCGATACTGGTTTGGACCAAGATCACCCAGATATTAGTGGGAGAGTTGCAGCTGTTTACACCCAGTTTGGCCTAGACCCTAGTCCAGCAGATGCCAATGGGGGCCACGGAACCCACGTCGCTTTGACCATTGCAGGTGATGGCTCTAGTGATTCATCAACAAAGGGAATAGCACCTTCCGCCAATATTATTGTTTATGCATTAGAACACGACCCAACAGGAGTATTTGGTCGTCTTGGTTCGATTTATGATATGTTGCGGCATGCCGAACAAGAAGGTTCTAGAGTCGCAGTAAATGCATGGGGCCTGAATGGAAATCAAGGACAATATACTGCTGATTCTCGTTCGCTTGATACCTTTGTTAACGACAATCCTAGTTTCTTGCCAATCTTCTCAGCAGGTGATGATGTAAATCAAAATAGTTCGATGGTACTAGCTCCTTCAACTGCTAAGAATGTACTATCGGTTGGTTCTTCTACGACTTCTCCTTCTGGCGAAGTAACCAATTTCTCTGCACTAGGTCCTGCACTAGATGGAAGGGTTAAGCCCGATTTAGTAGCACCTGGAGTGAATATTTGTTCAGGAAGGGCAGAAGAGGCATCAGCACCAATTGGATTTACATGTGGCAGTGGAACACACAGTAATGGTAATCCATTATACATGTCACTATCAGGGTCCTCACAAGCTACTGCAGTTGCAGGCGGTACGGTTTCTCTTATCCGTCAATATCTTAGGGAAGATATTGGAGTTTCAACTCCAACTGCATCTTTGCTGAAAGCAGTCAGTATCAATAGTGCAGAGGATTTGGGAACTCCTGACATACCTAACTCGCAGGAGGGATGGGGTCAAATCTCATTAGAAAGAGCGGTCATGCCTACTGATGGTAGTACTCAATTACAAACATTTTATGACAATTCACGAATCTTAGAATCCGGCTTTTCATCAATTTACGCCTTTGAAATCGACCCCTCGCACGGGCTCGATATTACCCTTGCATGGTCCGATATCGCAGGCAGTGCTCAAACTTCTCAGAGTGAATCGAAGTTAGTAAATGATCTCGATTTGATATTGTATGCACCTGATGGAACGATATACAACGGCAATGTTTTCGTCAATGGTGTATCTGTATCGAATGGTGCAAATGATGATGTTAACAATGTTGAAAGAATACGTTTTGCACCTGGAACAATTGCTCCTAGTGGTACTTGGCAACTAAAGGTAACACATAGTGGAGGTTTGGACCAAGCATATTCATTGGTTGTAACAGGTGATGCAACTTTGAATCCTGAGATTGATCTAACTGTTTTTGATGGCTCAATTTATCCTTCCTCAGAATCACCATTGGTTAACGATTACATCACGATTAGACTTTCATGGTATAATCAGGGAACTTTAGCAGCAGGTAGTTTCCGTGTTATTTTAGAAGACTTGACTACTGGAACCGAACTTTACAATAATTCTAGGAGTGGATTAGATGCTGGTTCATTGGACTCTGTTACAATCTATCACACATTCACCACAATTGGTGACCATGAAATGCGTCTGACGGTTGACTCCGAAGACGTGGTTTCTGAGATTAACGATGGAACAACCGGTACTGACAACAATGTTCGTACAAGGATAATTACAGTATCAGCATTAGGTGTCAG
>CEVR01360105.1_pt1 | contig 16555 bp, 14 predicted proteins | sample 356541 | NCBI WGS metagenome assembly CEVR01 (sample SAMEA2623734, study PRJEB7988) | marine metagenome | isolation source: saline water (ENVO:00002010), including
TTCCTTCAGAAAAATCTTTTGTGGGTAGCTATATTTTTGATCAAATTAATGAAATTAGAAATCAAACTGATTTTACAATTGAGGTCATAAAAGTTGTTTCTTTTTTTTCTACAGAAAAGGATTATGAATATAAAGGGTTTAAAGTTAAAATATTTAAAGTTTTAGATCTTCCATTTTTTATTTTTCCTGGACTATTTAATTCCATAAATAAAAAAAGATTCCTTCAACTTTTAAAGAGTCATTATATTTCAGAAATTGATTTTACTCATGCTCATGTTTCCTATCCTGCTTCTTATTTGATTGAAGATTTAAAGTGTAAAAAAATAGTTCAACACCATGGATTAGATGTTCTTCAACTAATGAATGGGAGGTGTAATTTTATTAAAAATATTCAGAAAAGATATCTTGTGAAAAACACTTTAAGGCGGATAAATGCAATAGATTTAAATGTTGGAGTTTCTCAATTAGTTTTAGATCAATTAAAAGAATTTCATAACTATAGTCCAAAAGATGAATATGTCCTATATAATGGGGTAGATACATCTAAATTTTTTTATAAGGAAGTGAAGAAAAATGAAGTGTTTACAATAGGATGCATTGCGAACTTTTGGGCAATAAAAGATCAAATTACTTTGATAAAATCTGTTCAGATTTTATTGTCAAAAGGAGAAAAGGTCTTATTAAGATTAATAGGTACTGGGCCTAAATTAGATGAATGTTATAATTATGTGAAAGAACATCATCTAGATGATATTATTATTTTTGAGCGTGAGAAAGAACATAGTGAGTTGAATATTTTTTATAATGAAATAGATTTATTTGTTTTGCCATCCTATTTTGAAGCTTTAGGTTGTGTTTATTTAGAAAGCTGGGCGACTAATACTCCTTTTATTGGTGTAGAGAGGCAAGGTATTTCAGAACTTTTACCTGATAATAAGAAATCTATCTTTTTAGCAAAAGCGCAGGATCCTATTTCTCTGCAAATACGTATAAGTCATGTCATGAGAACTAATGAAACTATTGTATTTGATAATAATTATAATATAGAAAACTTAATTAATAATTTCTTAGTTCACCTTATATGTGATAAAGAAAAGGTACAACATCTTGATAAGATATGAGAGGATTGTTCAAAAAGATATTGTTGTTAGTACTTGGAAAAGGATTAAGAGTCATGAAAATGAGAAGAGGTCTGTTTCGTGGGATACTATTAAAAATCGACCCTGTTAGGCAACTATTTTTGATTGTTAGAGATATAGAGCCTCATTTCCAGAAGGTTGTTCAGGAACATATTAAACAAAACGATATTGTTTTTGATATTGGATCAAATATAGGATATACTAGTATAGCTATGAGTAAAATGGTTGGAGATTCAGGTTTAGTCTATGCTTTTGAACCAGTTCCAACAAATCTTGATGATTTTAAGAATAATATAGAGTTAAATAAATGTAACAATATTATTTTGATTTCTAAAGCGTTGTCTAATGTAAATAAGATTACTGATTTTAGAATACCTAATATGGGTCAAAATCTTTCTACGGCTAGTATGATATGGCATAAAAACGATGAATCTGTACTGACATTACAATTAGAAACCATCATTTTAGATGAATATCAACATCTAAAAGATTTATCACCTTCATTTATTAAAATTGATGTTGAAGGAGCAGAGGGAAATGTTATATTAGGAATACAGAATCTTATTAAAAGATCCAGACCGGTAATATTTATTGAATGCTCTAAGAATGGAAGAGAGAATGTGTGGAAAGTATTAAAAGATTTAGATTATCATTGTTTTAATCGTGAAGATATAGAGATATTAGATGTTAATGATTTCAGAGTAGGTAATTTTTTATGGATGCCAGATATTTAATTAATTAGATATTATAATAATTTTATAAATGATTAAGAGAATACTAAATAAAATAAGAAAAGTAAGATTTGCTAAAAGAGAATTATATAAAATACATCAAAAGGGTACTCTTATAAATTCTTTTTATGAATCTAAAACAATATTTATTCATATCCCGAAAACTGCTGGTGTTTCTTTAATAAAATCAATTTTTGGAGATGTTACTTTAGAAGGGCATAGATCTGTTGGGTATTATAAACAAGTTTTTAATAATAGATATTCTGGATTTTTTACTTTTACTATTGTAAGAAACCCATGGGATAGATTATATTCCTCTTATAAATTTTTACAAAAAGGAGGAATCAATATACATGATAAGAATGCATTTGAAACACACCTTTCCATTTATAAAGATTTTGAGGACTTTGTACTTAAGGGCCTAAATGAAAAGATAATTTGGGAAATTACGCATTTTATTCCACAACACGATTTTGTTTGCGATAAAAATGGGAAAATCATAGTTGATTATGTTGGACAGTTTGAGAATCTCAACAAATTAGTAGATAAAATAAACGATGTTTTAAAAGCAGAGTTTAAATTGGATTATTATAATAAGACTAATAAGAAAGACTATAAAGATGTTTATACTACTGAAATGATTGACAAAGTTCATCGGATTTATCAAAAAGATATTGATATCTTTGAATATAGTTTTTAAATAAGAATGCTCAAATTAATAATAAGACAAGCAAATTGGGGGATACTAGGTTCAGTATTTCGATATGTGATAGTGTTTTTTGTGAGCGCTTATATAGTAGGAGAAGTAGGTAAGAGTGAGTATGGTAAGTATGCTACTGCTCATATTTTTGCAACTATTATGGATACATTACTTGTTTTAGGTATTCCATCTGTAATTCTTAGGTTTATCCCATTTTTATTAAATAAAGATCCAAAAAAAGCATCAATTATAATTTATAGAACATTGAGATATGCAGTTGTAATTAGTGTTATATTTATGATAGTGATGTTTTTTACAAAAGATTTATTAGATATATATTTATATCCAAAGTACGATAATTTCTCCTATTTATTATTTGTCATATCAGTTCATGCTCCTATATCAATATTTATGGGAGTTATTACCTCTTTATATCGTTCTGTTTTAAAAATAAAAGAAATAATGTTATATGGAACATTTATATCGGTTCCATTAAGAGGAGTTATGACTTTTCTTGTCTTCCAATTTACTGATAATATTTTTTATTTGGTAGCTATAGACATCTTTACTCAGTTATTAACCTTGTTTTTAATGTATTATTTTTTCAATAAAAAAGAATTTAATATTTTCAACAATAACAAATCATTTAATAATGAGTATCTTATTGATAACAGTATCTTTTCTTATGGGAAAAAGATGTATGCAAATTCTATAATATCTTTATTTTCTACTCAAGGACTTGCTTTTCTAATTGGGGTTCTGCTTTTACCAGAACAAATGGGGATCTATAGGATTTTGATACAAATAGCAGCCTTATCTATGTTTCTTAATAGAAATTTAAGAAATATATTTGCTCCTGCGATTTCAAAGTTATATGAGGAGAAAAAAATTAGTGAGTTAAATGTTTTATATAAACAAACTACTTTTATTGTAAATATATTAACAATCCCATTTTGTATTTTAATGATATTGTTTGCAGATGTATTTTTAAGGTTATATAATTTTTCAACAGAGGAGATATTACTTTATAAGCCCTTTTTAATTATCCTTATTATTGCTAGGATGATTTATTTACTTGCTGGCAACTCTGGTGTATTTATGACTATGGCTGGGATTGAGAAGAAGGAGCTTCTTATTCAGACAATAAGAGGAACTTTAAGTATTCTACTTGCATTAATTTTTATAGAAGAATACAAATTAGGTGCTGTTGTTATACTGATTATATTTTCTATGATATTTGTTGCTACTGCACAACTTATTTACATAAAAAAAGAAATTAATATTTCTCCTTTTAGTAGTGATTTATTTTTATTGATTTTTTTATCTATCCCAATTATTTTCTTTGCTGTTAATTATCAGAGTACGTTTAGTATTTATCATTATATATTGATTCCGATTATAGTGTATCTGTTCTATTTTGTAGTATTTTATAAACGATTGAAAAAAATATTTTTAATGATAAGATGATAAGATGGTTTTATAAATATGGTTTTCTTTTAATGTTGTTTAATACAATTTTATATTCTATTAATCAGACAAAAGATACTGTCGCTCCTTTTCTGTTTTATTTAATAATGGGGCTAGGTTTACTTTTTGTGTTAGTTAATCCATCTCAGATCCGTGGGGTTCTCTTCCATAAATCTTTTTCATTTTTAATGGCATTAAATTTTATTAATCTAGTCTATTATTTGTTTTTTGATTCCATATCTAATTTTCAATCCTTAGAATATTTAATGGCTAGATTTATGAGTTTTGCCTTGATAAGTTTATCTATATATCATAATTTTCAATACTATAAGAATAACTTTTTTCCGCTACTTATAAAGATTATTTTCTTTGTAGTTATTGTAGGATTATTTATTGATCCCTTCATATTGTCTGCTAGGTATTACGGAATTATCTGGAATCCAAATATGTTGGCTTCTCTAACTATACTTGCATTTTCTTTCTTGTTTTTAAAAAACGAAAAGAAATCAAATTTTGAGATTTTTATGATGTTATTATTGATTATTGTAACCCTATCTACAGGTTCAAGATCAGTTCTTATTGCAGTTGTCTTGTCCTTTGTGATGAAATATGGATTTACAATTAGAAATATCCTTTATTCTATAATGTTAATAATTAGTATTATCTTAATTTCAAATACTAATTTAGATACAAGTTTCAATAGGATATCTTCTCAAGGAATTTTTAACGATAGAACTGAACAGTTTTATTTTGCTGTAGATAATTTAAAACAAAAGCTCTTTGTCGGTTATGGTTTAGATGAGTATTCAGGGTTACCAAAGGATATTGAAATACCTGAAGAACTAGAAAACTTGATTGTTGGTGCGCATAATGGTTATTTATCAATCTTAATTCAGTATGGTATTCTATTTGGAGGGTTAGTTGTTTTGATAATGTTTAGGAAGAGCTTACAAATAATTCAATTTTTTAAGAATATCTCTGGAATATATAACATATACTTATTTGTAATTATTTACACATTAATCGCAGCAAATTTTGAAAGTCTATTTACAGGAATTAATGAGTTCCATACTCTTTTATTCTGGCTGTCTCTTTCTTTTCTATCGCATGCCAAATTCTTATCTAATCATGAAATATAAGATTGTAAAAAATATAGAAGAATTTAAAAGTCTGAAAAAGGAATGGGATAGATTATATACAAAGAATCAGAATTATTCTGTTTTCCAGTCATTTGAGTTTAATTATTATTCCTGGAAATATTCTTTAAAAAACATATATATAAATCTGTCTATTGTTTTAGCTCTAAAAGATGATGAAATCACCTCAATCTTCCCTTTCTATATCGATAAATATAAACGTTTAAGATTTATCAATGATATTCATTCTGATTTTTGTGATATACTTTCTAAGGAAGATATAGATTTTAATAGGGTGAACAAGTACATCCAATCGGAACTTAAGATTAAAAGTGTACATCTAATTAACTTAAGAAAAGAATCTAATTTAATCAATTATTTTTTGATTGATAATTTTGTAGAGTCAGAAAAATACTCTGTTATAGAATTAAAAAAAGGAAACTTTCCTAATAATTCTTCTAGATATAAATCGAAGCAAAAAACAGAATTTAGAAGAATTATAAAAATTAATAAAGGTAAAACTCATGAAATATTAAATTTCCCTGAAGATGAGTTTCCTGAAAGGAATATAGATAAGTTGAGGAAAAGTATGATAGGATTTGGAATAAGAAATGAATCATTTCTTCCAACTTCACAAGTTAAGTTAATAAAACAATTGTACCAAGAAAAATTGTTAAGTATAAGTGTTGTAAAATCAAATACTTCTTTTAATGCAATATCTTTTATTTTAAACGATCAATGTCAAAGAATTATTTGGATAGATATGTATGATGAATCAAAAATGGTTAATTTATTTAATTACATATCTTTAGTTTCTCGTTTTTCAGAAAAAGAGTCTATAAATATAAATTTTGGTAGAGGTGATTATGGATATAAGATTTCTAATTTTTTACCTGAAATTAAATCTCTATATTCTGTATTTTTATTTTCTTCAGATTGGCAAGAGTTTAAATTCAGATTTAAAAATAATGTCTTCTCAATCTTAAGATATCTTTACAAAAAAATAAAAAAATGAGGGTGTTTTCGTATTTTGTTGAACCAGCTTCTTATACTTTAGATTTGATAAATAATATTTATTTAAAGTTAAAGATACCATTTGTTTTTATTAGGGGGCATTCAGAAGCTAAATCTAGTCAAAAGGTTGATAAAGAGAATTTCTTAAATCAGAGAAATCTATTTAGCAAACTTGCTTTGGTTTGTGAAATATGGAATAAAAATGATTTGATAATCATAAATGGATATAATAACTATCCTTTTATTTTAACCTTTATTTTCAATATCCTTTCTTTCAAAAAAAGATATATAGCAATAGAATCTGATACTCAGTTAAATATACCTAGAAATATTTTTAAACGAATAGTAAAAAGTATATATTTAAATGTAATTTTCAGAAGTAAATATGTAATAGGGTTTGCAGGAGGAAGTAAGACACATAAAGAATTGTTTCGTTTTTATGGAATGACTGAAGATAGAATATACTTAATGCCAATGATGGTAGATAATGAAAAGTATTATTTAGACAATAAGATATTTCCAGAAGTTTTCACCTTTTTATTTGTAGGGAGATTAATTGATACTAAAAATGTAGATAAATTGTGTGAGAGATTTATTTCTTCTTTTTCAGATTTAAATGCACAGCTTATTATTATTGGTGGTGGAGATAATTTAGAGGATTATAAGAAAAGGTATTTTCATGATAAAATCCACTTTAAAGGATTCGTTTTTGATGATGAATTATTGAGATATTATAAAAATGCTTCTGTTTTAGTTTTTCCTTCATCTGTTGAGGCTTGGGGATTGGTAATTAATGAGGCGATGTCCTCATCTTTACCTATCATTGCTCATAAAGAAGTAGGTGCGGTTCATGATTTAATTATTGATAATTTAACAGGTTTTGTTATAGAAGATTGGATGGAGTTAGAGTTAAAGATGATGGAGATGTATTCTAATCCATCAAAATGTGAGGTTTTTTCAGAGAATGCAGAAAAATTAATGAAAGAACATTGGAATTATCAGCTGTATAAAAAGAATTTATCAAACGCAATTAAAAGTATAAAAGAGTGTCTGTAACAACTAAATTGAGAGATATTTTGATATGTTTTTTTGGAGCGATAAAGAAATCCAAAAAGAGTAAATATATTTTTTATCATGATATTCATTCTGATGTTAGGTTCACTGATATGTCAACACCTGTAGACTTGTTTGAGAAACATATAGATATTATTCGCGAAAATAACCTAGAGATTGTAAATACAATCACTAAAGAGGAAGGGCAAATTGCCATTTCTTTTGATGATGGATGGAGGGGATTGTTGGAAAATATAGATATAATAAATAAATATCAGGTTCCAGTTACAGTTTTTATTATTTCCTCTTATTTAGGAAAACAAAATTATATATCAGAGAATGAACTAAAAGATCTATGTGTTAACCCATTAGTTTCTATCCAATCTCACACACATACTCATCCAAAGCTATCTTCCTTATCTGAAGTTAATTTGAAATTAGAATTAAGTAAATCTAGAAAGATTCTACAAGAAATATGTGGTACAGAGATATCTGCAATTTGTTATCCCAAGGGATTATTTTCAGAAGAAACTATTAAGAGAGCAGAAGGGGTTGGATATAAAACTCAATATTCTTCTATTCCAGGTGCTTTTTATGATGAAGTTTTCAATAATGTAAAAAGAAGAAGTCTAGTTCAATTTGCATCAAAAAAGGTGTTTCATTCCATTTTAAAAGGTGGAGATAACTTCTTGTCTTTCTGGTATGAACTAAAACATATTAGAAAATGAGAATTTGTTTAGTTTCTTCTTCTTTCTATCCTGCTATATTTTATGGGGGGCCAATTTCTGCAACATGGGATTTGTCTAAAAAAATAGGAGAGAAGGGGGTGAAGGTTTATGTGTCTACAACAAATGCAAATGGAAAAAAGAAACTTAAAAATATAAATATAAAAAAACATAGACAGATAGCAGAGAATGTTTTTATTAGATATTATAATGAGCAGGTAATCAATATGTTTTCTTTTTCTTTTATGTGTAATATTTATTCTGACATTAAAAAATCGGATGTTGTGTATATTCAATACTTGTTTCATTATACTGTGATTTTCTCCTTGTTTTTCTCATGGGTACTAAAGAAAGAAGTTGTTTTGTGTCCTAGAGGTAGTTTTTCAGACTACACTCAAAAGAGTAATGGTCTTCTAAAAAGAATATGGATTAGATTATTTATTAAACCTTTTGTTTCTAAGATTAAGTGGCAAGCTTCTTCTTACTTGGAGAAGAATGACATTTTAAAATATTTTCCATCTTCAGATGTGAGTATTATATCAGACGGTATTGACTTTGATTCTTTTCAAGATTCAAAAAAAATTGCGCTAGAAATACTAGTGAAAAAATATACAAATTTTGATTTTGATAATGTATCAGATGTAATTTTGTCTATCGGTAGATTACATAGGATAAAGAGATTTGATATTTTAATTGATGCTTTTAATTTGTATTATATGGAAAATAAAAATGCAAAACTCTTAATAGCAGGAGCGGATGATGGAGTAAAAGATAAACTATTAGATCAAATAGAAGAACTAGGACTAAATGAGTCTATATTTTTAATAGGTTTGGTTAATTTTAATCAAAAGAAAGAGTTGCTATCAAACTGTAGTGTTTTTGCTTTGAGTTCGGAATTTGAAAGTTTTGGAATTGTTATTGCAGAAGCTTTAGCATGTGGAATTCCAATTGTGGTTTCAGATAAAACTGCTTGGAAAGATATAAGCAAAGATAATTGTGGTATATTTGCTCAAAACCGAAAAGAAGATTTTTACAAAGCTTTAAACCAGATTAAAAAACAGGATTTTACTAAATCTAATAGTAAAAATTTTGTGAAAGAAAATTATGATTGGGATATTGTTTCTGAAAAATTCTTGAACCTTATAACGAAAAAGTAATGTATATTTTAGGAATAAATGCCTTTCATGGGGATTCCTCCGCTTGCTTATTAAAAGATGGTGTTATCCTGTGTGCAACAGAAGAAGAAAGATTTAGAAGGATAAAACATTGGGCCGGATTTCCTTCTGAAGCAATTAGATTCTGTTTATCTGATGCAGGTATATCTATTTCGGATATAGATTATATTACTATATCAAGAGATCCTAAAGCTAATTTTTCCAAAAAAATAATTCACACACTAAAAAATAGAGTAGAAATAAAATCTATTATAAATAGACTTTTAAATTCTAAAAAAGTAGGATCAATAAAATCTGAATTAGCAAATCTATTCAACGTAAAGGAGTCAGATATTTCTGCAGAAGTTCATAATATAGAACATCATAGAAGTCATATTGCTTCTGCTTTTTTTGCTTCTAGATTTAAGAAGTCTGCAATTTTATCTATTGATGGTTTTGGAGATTTTACTTCTACCATGACTTCAATAGGAACAGATAATAAAATTAAGGTTTTGGATAGTGTAAATTATCCTCACTCGCTAGGAATTTTTTATACCACAGCTACTCAGTTTTTAGGTTTTCAAAATTATGGAGACGAATATAAGGTTATGGGATTAGCCCCTTATGGGGAAGCTAAATATTTAAAAGAACTTTCCGAAATTGTCAAGAAAACAGATAATGGTTTTTTTAAGTTAAATAAAAAATATTTCAGACATTTTCAAGAGGGAGTTGCTATGGATTGGGAAAGTGGAGAGCCAAAAATTGAATTATTATTTACTGAAGAATGGGAAAATTTATTCTTTAAAGCAAGAATGAAAGGAGATGACTTAGATCAATTTCATATAGATTTAGCTACTTCTGTACAGAGATTTACTGAAGATATGATTTTTCATATTTTAACGAAACTACATCAAAAAACAGGATTAGAAAATATTTGTATTACAGGAGGTGTAGCTCAAAATTCTGTTGTAAATGGAAAGATATTATCTAACACTCCATTTAAAAATATTTATGTTCCTTCTGCTGGAAATGATGCAGGAACTTCTATTGGTTCTGCTTTATATTTATACAATCATATACTTGATAAAGAAAGATTATCTGAGATTAAAACTGCTTATTTTGGAAGAAGGTCATCTGAAGTAGAAATTATTAGTTGTTTACAGAAGAAGGGAGTTGAATTTGAGAGATTAAATGATAACGAATTGTTTGAAAGAGTTTCAGAAAAATTAATTAATGGAGGTGTTATAGGTTGGTTTCAAGGAAGATCAGAGTTTGGACCAAGAGCTTTGGGTCATAGATCTATATTAGTAGATCCAAGAAGAAAAGACGTTAAGGATTTACTTAATGAAAAAATAAAAAGAAGAGAAGGTTTTAGACCTTTTGCTCCATCAATTTTAGAAGAGTATGTAAACGAATATTTTGTCCAGAATGATGAAGTGTTATTTATGGAAAAAGTTTATGATATAAAGAAGGAGAAACATTCCACAATACCTGCAGTAACGCATGTGGATGGAACGGGACGATTGCAATCAGTGAATAGAAACATATCTCCAAGGTTCTATAGATTAATTTCTTCATTTCAGAGGAAATCAGGTGTTCCTATGATTTTAAACACTTCTTTTAATGAAAATGAACCAATTGTAAATAAACCTGAAGAGGCATTAGATTGTTTTCTGAGAACAAAGATGGATATGTTGGTAATGGAAAATATAATTGTTGAAAGGTGATGAAACAAACATTTTATGATAGCAATCCATTCGAATATGGGTATTCTTCAAAAGAAGAGATTCTATCTAATATGAATCCTAATTTAAAAAAGGTAATAGAACAGTCGGAAGGAAAAATTATTGCAGATATAGGTTGTGGATGTGGTAGAAATTTAGTTTACTCCTCAAAATTCGCAAACAAACTGATAGGAGTAGATTTAAGTAGAAAATCTTTAGAATTTGCTAAGAATTTTGTACAATCTGAAAAATTAAATTTGGTACTAGGAAATAATTTGGATATTCCTCTCGAAGATAATTTTTCTGACTTGGTAATAAGTGATGGAGTGGTACATCATACTGGTGATACTATTGGAGCTTTTAAGGAATGCGTTAGGGTATTAAAACCTGGAGGATTATTGTATCTAGCAGTGTATAAAAAGTACAGATATTATCCTTTTTTATATAAATACATTGGATTCTTTTTAAGAGTTTTAAATAAAACTAAGATGGGTAATTTTATTATGGAAAATACTTTTGTACTTTTACATTTTTTAATGTACAAGATATTCAGAAAACAAAAGTTGATCCTTCAGGAAACAAGAAATATATTTTATGACTATTTTATCACTCCTATCGCAACATTTCAGTCTAAAAAGGATGTTGATTCATGGATAAATGATAGTGCTTGTACTTTGGAGATATACGACAGAACAAATGGTAATTGTCATGTATTTATAATTAAGAAAGGTGAATAAGAATCCAAAAATATCAATTATAACGACATCTTATAATAGCTCAAAAACTATAAGAGATACTATAGATAGTGTTGTTTCACAGGATTATGAAAATATAGAATATATTATAATTGACGGAAATTCTACTGATGATACTATTGATATTATCAATTCATATGGGAATAAGATTTCCTGCCTTATTTCTGAAGATGATGATGGATTGTATGATGCAATGAATAAAGGAATTAGAATTGCTACAGGAGATGTTGTTGGAATTTTAAATTCGGATGATTTTTATTATACAAATCATGTAATCTCTGATGTTGCTGAAGTTTTTATTTTTAATGATGTCGATTCTGTCTATGGGGATTTGTTATATGTTGATACCATAGATACAGATAGTATCAGAAGGTATTGGAAGTCAGGTAGTTTTAATATCAAAAAGATAAGAACAGGATGGACCATACCACATCCAACATTGTTTGTAAAAAAGGAGATATATAAAAAATTTGGATTGTACTCTATACGTTTGAAAAATGCTTCCGATTATGAAATGATTTTACGTTTATTTTATAAAAACCAAATATCTATAAGTTATTTACCAAAAATAATGGTAAAAATGAGAATAGGCGGAATTAGTAATTATTCTATTTGGAATAGATTAAGGGGAAATAATGAGGATTATATTTCTTGGAAAATGAATGGCTTTAACCCACCAATGTTTATAAGATTAAGAAAACCTTTGTCGAAACTAGGTCAATTCTTTAAAAGACCTAAAAAAGATGCTTAAAGACTCAAAGATATATATAGCTGGTCATAATGGGATGGTTGGTTCAGCAATTTTCAGATTGTTAAAATCTGAAGGTTATTACAACCTCATTTTGAGGACCTCCTCAGATTTAGATTTGAGAGAGCAAGATCACGTAAAAGAATTTTTTGAAAAGGAAAAACCAGAGTATGTGTTTTTGGCAGCCGCAAAAGTTGGTGGTATTCTTGCAAATAGTACTTATAAAGCTGAGTTTTTGTATGACAACATGATGATTCAGAATAATGTTATTCATCAGTCGTATAAGAATAATGTAAAGAAACTATTATTTTTAGGAAGTTCATGTATTTATCCAAAACATGCCCCCCAACCTTTAAAAGAAGAGTATTTATTGACCGATTCTTTAGAGCCGACAAATGAACCTTATGCAATTGCTAAGATTTCCGGAATAAAAATGTGTGAGTTTTATAGAGAGCAATATGGATGTAATTTTATTTCGGTAATGCCAACTAATTTATATGGTCCAAATGATAATTATGATTTAACAACTTCTCATCTAGTTCCAGCACTTCTAAGGAAGTTCTTTTATGCGAAACAGAATCTTTCTGAATATGTAGAAATATGGGGAGACGGAACTCCTTATAGAGAATTTTTACATGTCGATGATTGTGCTTCTGCATGTTTATTTTTAATGCAAAACTATAACGAGAAACAGTTTCTGAATATTGGAACTGGTGTAGAACACAATATAAAAGAAGTTGCGGATTTAATTAAAGACAAAATAGATTTTAAAGGGGATTTAGTGTTCAATACAGATTACCCTAATGGAACTCCTAGAAAATTAATGGATGTAAGTAGGATTAATCAATTAGGATGGAGTTATACAATTTCTTTTGAAGAAGGTGTGGAAAATGTTTTGCGTAATTTAGATTCTGAACTAGAAAGATATAAATAATTGAAAGTTTTAATTATTGATAATTTTGATTCATTTACATTTAATCTTCATCATTATGTGTGTGAGTATGTAGAAAAGTGTGATGTTGTTAGAAATGATAATTTGGAATCTATAAACATAGAAGAATATGATAAAATTATACTATCCCCAGGTCCTTCACTTCCTTCAGATCATCCTAGTCTTATCAAATTTTTAAATCAGTTTTCTAAATCTAAATCCATTTTGGGTATTTGTTTGGGAATGCAAGCTGTTTCTGAATATTTTGGTGCAGAGTTAAAAAATTTAGAAAATGTGAAACATGGAGTAAATTCTGAAAATTATATCTTAACCAGTGATGAAATATTTTCTGATATTCCAGTAAGATTTAAGGTTGGGCATTATCATTCTTGGGTTGTACATAAAGAATTGTTACCTGAATGTTTAAGAGTTACTTCAGAAAATGAAGATGGATTAATTATGTCACTTACACATAAAGAATTAGATGTAAAAGGTATTCAGTTTCACCCTGAGTCAGTGCTTACTGAATATGGGAAGTTAATAATTAAAAATTGGTTGTTATCTTAATTGAAACTAGGAGATATCCAGTCTCTTTTCCTTTCAATTTTTACATCTTTTAAAATATTTGCTTTCACTTTTATAGTTAAAACATAACTTCTTTGGTATCCTGTAGGTATCCAATGAAATAACATCTCCCAACAATGTAAATCTCTATAAACATTAATTGATGTATAAGAAAAATCATTATCAGTAAAATCATATCCAGATTGAAATCCTAGTTTCCATTTTTTTGTAATTTTTATGTTTCCAGAAAAACCTAAGGTTTGTGTGTTAATTGATTCGGACAGGGTGGTACTACCTTTGTTTATTGTCTGAGAATAATTTACATTTAAATTCCAAGGTATTTTATAAAAGTCTCTTTCTTCTTTCTCATTTCCATCATCTGTTTTATTTTGTGAAAATGTTTTATCATTTATACTAAACCCTACAGAAAGATTAGAGTTTTTAAATCGAGCTAATCGCTTGTTTTCAAATAACTCAAACTTATTTCTTCTTCCATTTTCATCTATACTATATGGATCAAAAACACTACTATAACTTAAATTTATCTGATTAAATAACTTTGTTCTTATATTTAAGTTAATGTTGCTGAAGTGAAAAGAGTCCGCAAAGATATTATAAGAAGAGTTTATGTTTAAGCTTTCAATTAATGTTATTTTTTTTATTTTCTCAGTAGTATCGTTCTTACTTCTTATTTTCATTCCTAAAATATTATTTATTCCTAAACGAATATTTCCTGATTTATTTTTTCTTGGACTTCCGTATATTCCATTTTCCATTACAGAATATTGTACCATTTCTCCAGTAGAGTCAACTTGTACAGATTTGTAAAATCCATATTTTTCATCAACAAAGGAAGGATTGTAAGTAAATGAAAAATTGGGTGTTAATACATGTCGGAATGCAGCTATCTTTCCTTTCTTAAATTGTGCCATTCCATATATTTTGGTGTTTATAGAGCTAGATATGTTGTATTCTCCACCTCTTGTGAATTTATTCAAAGTATCTGTATTTACTTCTGTTCCGTCCCAATATTTATCAATCTGTTTTAAATACCATCTTTCCGAAATGTTTATACTTTGGGTAGCGGTGAAATATTTAAACAACTTAAATGAGGAACTAATTGGAATACTGTGTCTCATTCCTGTTTCAAAATTCTGTAAAGTACTATTATGAAAAAGTAAGGAGTCCGTAGTAGAAATTTGATTTTTTGTATTTAATGTATATCTGATTCCAATATTGTCGTACCAATTTTTAGTTCCTTTATTTCCTATATTTCTGAAAGGATGTAATTTATTTACACTAAAAGTTACATTAGGTAAAGTGATATTCACTTTATGTGTCTGATTATTTTGATTGTGTTCTAGGTTGGAAGAAAGATTATACGGCCTCCCTTCCCAGCTTTTACTTATGTTAATACTAGATCTGAATGTATTCTTTAGATAATTATTTACAGAAGTAAAACTATTGTTTTTGTGAAAGGTACTGGTTCCGGCATTTACATTTGCCGAGAAGTTGAAATTAGGATTTGCTTTAAGATCTTGTTTATGACTCCAGTTTACAAAAAAATCTTTCTGGATTCTATAATCTGGGAATCCTGTCTCACTAGTGATAAAATTGCCGTAATTCACTTTTAAAAAACCATCAAACTTATATCTCTTTTTATATCTAAAATCACCTTTTAAGGACCAACTTCCTTTTGTGTAGATATCTCCTTTAAGAGTAAGGCCTAGATAGTCGTTTAAAGGGAGGTAGTATCCAGCGTCTTTTAAGAAAAATCCTAAACTTGTAGATTCTCCATAAGAAGGGAGGATTATTCCTGCACTTTTCTTTTCGGTATTTGGGAAATATCCAAAAGGTAAAAATAGTGGAGTAGGTATGTTAAAGAATGTTAAATATGCAGGGCCTGTTATAATTTGTTTTTTAGGAATAAGTTTGATTTTGTTAGAACGAATTGAATAATGAGGATGTTCAGCGTCACAAGTAGTGTATTCTCCTTTCTTTAAAAATAAAACATCATTTTCTAGTTTTTTAACTTTCTCACCATGAATATATCCCTCTCCCTCTTGAGTAATTATACTGTTTACAATACATTTTTTGCTTTTAAGATTATATAAAATTTCTTTAGCTTTAAAACTTTCGTTACCTTCTGAAAAAACGGGTTCTCCAATTGCGTTTCCAATACTATCTTTTGTTCCAATCGCTAAAATTGTATTTTCATTCCAATCAATAATAATATTATATGCAGTTATCTTAATATCTCCATATTTTATACTTGATTCTCCATAAAGGTATATCTTTTTGTTTAGAATGTCCTGTACGATAGAATCCTTACAGTTTCTTATTATATCATGTTCTATTAAATTAGAGTTATTTTGATTTATAATAGAATCAATAGGACTATTCACTGCTTTAGAATTGTTGAAAAATCCTGTTAATAAGAAAGTTATTACAACTAGTATAAATATATTTTTCTTCAATCTAAGTGTTATTTTTGTAAGTAAAACTAATATTAATTCTAGATTGGCAAAACTAAGTAAAATCTATCATTCTACTAATTCATTTGGTAAACGCATTTTTTTGTGTTTTCTTCTATTTTTATCTCCTATTTTTTGTTTAAAATCACAGACATCTAGTAATGAGATAAAAACTATTGTTATAGATCCTGGTCATGGAGGTAAAGACCCTGGTACAATGGGAACAAAAAGGTACAAAAC
>CEVR01058537.1_pt1 | contig 16547 bp, 20 predicted proteins | sample 356541 | NCBI WGS metagenome assembly CEVR01 (sample SAMEA2623734, study PRJEB7988) | marine metagenome | isolation source: saline water (ENVO:00002010), including
CTTTTTTTAGAGAAGTAAAGGTTACAAGTTAGTTCGTAGAACAGATTAAGATTATTTTAACTTTTTATAAACCTTATTTATCATCTCTTGATATAAAGACAGTTTAGAAGTGCTTATTGCCAAATCATCTGTAAGGCTTTCCCACTCCAACCAATTGAATTTTTCGGAACTAAAAGGTCCTAGATTTTTCAATTTTTTTTCTATGGACCGAATTTTGAACGAAAGCATCAAGTCTTTATTGTTTCTGACTTCAATGTACATAATTAAACCCAAGAAGTAGTTGAATATTTAATTCCTTTTTCATCACACATACTTTGTAACTCATGAAGGCTAAATCTTTGTTCGGAATTAAACCCAGCTGCTAGACAGCCCAATACAAATTTTGGAACCTCATTTTTGCTGATCGTTAGATAATATTCGTATTCATCATTACCCCAGAAATCTTCTACGTCTGAACCGTAATGAAAAGAACTGATTGTTAAATTCCCATGATTGTCGTATTGACCGTAGATCGTGTGACTTCCATGAGGAAATTGCTTTCTATAGATTTGCTCCATAAGTTTCTCCATAAATAATGCACCCAGAATTAGGTGTTATAGCGTGAATAAAGGGGGACGAAATAAGATAAATATTTCTTTCTTTACACTTACTTATATGGGGTTAAAGCATTAAAAATCAAGTAGGATAAACCCCACAAATAAATATATGTTGGGTTAAAAATACACGCTTACTGTATAGTATTATTTGTTAGAAAAAATAGAACTGGGGAATTGAAGCGTCGTGGCAATAACGGAAAATAAAGAAAGTATCCTTGAGTTACCTAAGGTGGACTGGCTAGATCGGGAATCGAATCCCAATCGCTTTTTTAAAGACCTTTCCTACGCACTTTCTGAATATGGCTTTATGGTTTTAACCAATGCACCGGGTTTATCTGATGAATTTCAACAACAAGCATTTCGAGAAGTACGTGGTTTCTTTGACGCTCCTATGGACTTAAAAAAAACTGCGCATATCTCTAATACTCCTTATTTCCGTGGCTATAGCCTACCAACTCCAGCCGATAGAGGCCACGGACAGGTCATAGAAGCCTTTCAGTACGGATTCGAACAAGAACCTCTTTGCGATTACGACGATAAAACCCAGCCAATTCATCTTCGACTCTTTAGAGGACCCAATACGTGGCCCCAAGCTCAGTCGCTACCTGGTTTTAGACCTTTAATTGACGACTTGAATCACCGCTATCATCGTTTGACGCACCAGTTAGGAGAGGCGATTGTCGAGTCCTTAGGGGAAGAGGTAAAAGCGTTTCGTGAGTATTTCGATTTTGATGATCCAGACTTGGCTGCCAGTCTCAATCATAATTACAGTCTAGAAGCCTTTAAAGAAGAAGACCGTGAAAACGTAAGAAAAGAATATCAAAAATTTTCTAGCGATAGGGTTGGTGCGCATATCGATGGGCCTCCATTTATTGCGCTGTTGATTAATGACCGCCCAGGGTTACAAGTAGTTGCAGCAGAAGGCCAATGGATTGACGCTCCAGTGACCTGCCGAACAGCAGAAGGAAATTATCATGTTCCCGTGATTCCAGGATCAGTCATAGTTAATACAGGGGGGACTTTAATGCATTTAAGTGAAGGACGATATTCTGCAACTTTGCATAGAGTTAATACCACTTTGATTCCAGAAGGAGAGACGCGAGTATCCATGCCTTACTTTTTATTGCCCAAAATGGAAGGAGATTTAATACCCTTTGGTAAGTCTGAAGCAGATTCATTTGGCGCAGGTGGTTATGAATCAGGGCGTGATAGGGGAGCTAATGCAAGTGTGAATCGAATGGGCACCTTTCCTCAAGTTACACGCCGTTGGTGGGCTGAAGAATATGCTGAGTTGCGTCAAAAGCAACGAGATGAAGTAGAGGCAGAAACACAAGCTGCTCTCAAACTTGCTAAAGAGCGAGGTGAACGTTTTAAAAATAAATCAAATCAGGTTTAAGGAGCATAAAACTCGATGGAGCATAAATTCAAATCGGGCGAAGATGGGTTAATTGGCTATAAGTCTTCAAACCCATTTGAATTCTTTCATATACTAAACTCTAAAGAATCAGAAGAGCAAGACATGTTCGGTACACTGGTACTCCCAGAAGAAAAAAAAGATAAACACCCTTTAGTAATCTGTATGCACGGGAGCTTGGGGTGGAGAGGGCATCATCACGAACACGCAGTAAATTTTCTGAATAATGGTTTTGCTATTTTCAGAGTAAGCAGTTTTGATGCTAGGAAAGTTTTTTCAATTGTTGAAGATCAAATGCAAGTGACTTTAGCGACAGTGCTTGCAGATTGCTTCAACGCTTTAAAGATTTTATCCAAACATCCCAACATAGACTCTGGCAAGGTCTTTATAACTGGTTGGAGTCTTGGCGGAAGTACTGCTATTTATTCTGCTTGGGAGCCTTTAGCAGAGAAACTGGCCCCTGATGGAGAGCGATTTGCAGGGCACTTAGCTTTTTATCCAGGGGCCTTTATGTGGCCAGAGGAGATGAGATGGAGTAAATCACCAATTTTAACCCTTATCGGAGCAGATGATGATTACACCCCTCCAATACTTATAGAAAAATTATCTCCTGCAATTAATGAAAATGGAGGGAACAGTAAAATAATTTCCTATGAAGGGGGTCATCACTCGTTTGATGCCATAGACCCCGTAATGTATATACCCAATGCTATAGCGGTTGGACGTAGGCATACTTTTGTTGGTAAGGATGGCTCACATTACCATGCAGACAAAGAAGGCAACAAAACATTCATGAATGAACCTCATGAAAGAGCTCAGTTATTCAGAGATAGGGCAAAAATAGGAGCCCACTTAGGCGGCAACTGGAAAGCTCGAAGAGCCTCAATGAAAGATTCTGTCGATTTTTTGCTGGAAAACATCAAAGGATAGGGTGAATGGCAGAGTATATTGAGGGAGGTTGTTTTTGTGGATTTATTCGTTATAGATTCCCAGTAAATGATTACCCCTCATCAAATTGTCATTGTTCAATGTGCAGGCGTATTTCAGGGGCCCCCTATGTTTCTTGGATGGCCATTCCTGTATCCGATTTTGAATATTCTCAAGGAGAACCAAAAAGAATAATCTCTTCTTCTCATGGGTCAAGATATTTTTGTCCAGATTGCGGAACCCCGGTCGTTTGTCTTCTTGAAGAATATCCAGAACAGACCTACATCACCATTAATAGCCTAGATAAACCAGAAGATTTTGAACCTAAAGGAGATATGTATACTAAGGATAAATTACCATGGGTAAAAATAAAGGGACAATAAAATTAAAAAGTCATTAAAAATATGATCATACTGAATAATTGCTTTATTTCTAAACAGAATATCATTAGGATGTTTGTCCCTAATTTTAAATAACAACAAAATTTATAAATTTTAAAGGTTTAATATCATGTTCAAAACACAATTAATGAGTGACAAACTGGCCATGACCTTGTCTTTTGCGTGCACTATTCATTGTTTTTTTGTTCCTTCTTTTATTATTTTAACCTCAGGTTTTTTATCCTTTTCTATAGATAATGAGTTCATTCATTATTCAATTTTACTTCTTGCGGTACCAATTAGTTTTTATGCACTAATTTCAGGTTACTTTAATCATAAGACTATTCATTTTTTGCCCGTTGGTATAACGGGCCTATTGGTGCTGACTGTTGCTGTTTTGCTAGGAGAGGCAGTTATCGGAGAGTTGGGTGAAAAACTCTTAACCCTTTTTGGATCTATTATGGTTATTTATGCTCATTACGGTAACCATAGAGCCTGTAAAGCATTAGATTGTAATTGCCACGACCAAGAGCCCGCATAATTTACAAGGGCCAATTCTCGATACAACAAAAACTTATTCGTTGTTAAGATAATCCACTTACGCATTTATCTTGATAGTATGGGGCTCGGCTTAATTTTAAAAGGAGAATAATATGAGGAGAATAATTACAGGTCATAATGAGGATAGAAAATCAATAATTTCTATTGATGGACCGCCCGCAAGGTCAATGGGTGAAGATGCTGGAGGATTATTTGAGATTTGGAATACAGATGGTAGCGGTTTCAACACAACTTCAGAGAAAGATAGAGCTGACATAGACATTAAGCTGTCTCCTGTAAAAGGAGGAACTAAATTTAGGTACTTTCAAATTAACCCAATTCCGGAGGGAGTTTCACAAGAGGCCTTAGAGACAGCCACTGCTGCGGCATTCGAGAGAATGGGTGCCGCTCATCACAGAATTGATACATCTAGAAATGCTGCCATGCACGAGACAGATACCATTGATTACATCATTTTACTCAAGGGCGATGTTACCTTGATTCTAGATGATGAAGAGGTTCGTTTAAAAGCACATGATGTTGTCGTACAAAGAGGAACCAATCATGCATGGGTTAATAATGGCACCGAGCCTGCTTTATTGATTGCTGTTTTAATCGATAGTTCTCTTGTTTAGGTAAATAGAATGTCTACAGGAATTCTAAATTTAACGAAGGATTTAAGAGATTATCTTTGGGAAAAAGGCATGCAAGAACATCCAGTCCTTGCAGAACTTAGGCAAGAGACAGCTCAAATCCCAGAATCGGTTATGCAAATTTGTCCAGAACAGGGAGCACTAATGGCAAACCTGATTAGGTTAATGTCTGCTAAGAAAACTATAGAAATAGGAACTTTTACTGGTTATAGCGCTTTGGCGGTTGCTTTAGCACTTCCCAATGATGGAAAGATTGTAGCATGTGATATTTCTGAAGAATGGACATCCATAGGTCAAAAGAAATGGGAGAAAGCAGGAGTTGGTGACAAGATAGATTTGAGAATAGCTCCAGCTCTTGAAACTTTAGAGAACTTAATGGCAGATGGTCAAGAAGGAACTTTTGATTTTGCATTCATAGACGCAGATAAAGCAAATTATTTAGATTATTACAAAATGTGCTTAAAACTCGTGAGAAAGGGAGGCATAATAGCAATCGACAATGTTTTATGGAGCGGCGCCGTTATTCAAAATGATATTAATGATATTGATACTGTAGCAATCAGGGATCTTAATGATTATTTGGTCCAAGATGAAAGAGTAGCTTTATCTATGGTTCCGGTGGGTGACGGCCTTACCATCGCATTTATATTATGAGTAAAATTTTAACAACGATTGCTTTAATAGGAGGCGGGATATTACCTTTATTTGTAGACATAAGCGTTTATCATTTGTTTAATCCTGATTGGGACTCTCATGCCCGTGTTCACGAAGCTTGGCGACTTTCTACAAATTTCTGTATCTTCAGTTTGGGCATTTATCTGCTTTGGATAAAACAAAAGGAGATGCTGTCAGCAATGTTAAGCATTTGTATTCATTTTGGATTTATTATTGCAGTCATTTCCATGCCTTTATATGGAGGTACGTCAGTAGGAAAAGGCATTATCGAACCTTACTTAATAGGCATTCCTTTTAATATTTTGTTTTTTACCACAATGTTTATTACTCAATTGATAGCAATAGTATTAGTAATTAGAGGCAACATCACAAAAGAAAATATTTTTAAGCTCTAGATGAATTGTCTAGTTTGTGATGCACCTTCAATCAATCTATTTTTGGAGGTTGACGATAAAATTTATTGGAAATGTAATCATTGTCTCGTTATTTTTTTAGATCCAAAATTTAGATTAAGTCCACCGGAAGAAAAAAATCGTTATCAACAACACAATAACGATATTCACGACAAGGATTACCGTTTGTTTTTATCAAAACTCTTTAATCCTCTAAAATTAAAGCTGCAACCAGAATCCAAAGGTTTGGATTTTGGTTGTGGGCCTGGCCCAGCTTTGGCAGAAATGTTTTTAGAAGAGGGGTTCAAGATGGATATTTACGATCCCTTTTTCTACAAAGATGACCTCATTTTTTCTAAAACATATGACTTTATAACTTGCACAGAAACCATTGAACATTTTTTTGAGCCTGCCAAAGAGATTAAACGTTTAGACAAAATGTTAACAAAGCAAGGCATCTTGGGACTAATGACAACCTTTTTGAGTGATGAGAAAGGTTTTGAGCAATGGTATTATAGGAAAGATCCAACGCACGTGGTTTTTTATCGTCCCAGAACGTTTGAAATTATTGCTAACATGATGGGCTGGGCTTATGAAGTACCCGAAAAAGACGTTGTCTTGTTTACAAAATAAAAGGAGAAAGTATGTTTAGTCACATAATGGTAGGAGCAAATGATATAGAAAAGTCTAAGCTCTTTTACGACAAGATTTTAGGAGCCATGGGCTGTGAGCCTGGTGTTCTCTCAGTTAACCCAACCGGTCATAAAAGGTACATGTACTTTTTAGATGGAATCATGTTTTTAATCTCTGAACCAATAGACGATAAAGAAGCAACCATTGGTAATGGAAGCACTATAGGGTTTAGTGCCAAGAACCCGGAAGAAGCCGATGCTTGGCATGAAGCGGGCGTTAATAATGGCGGCACAACTTGTGAAGATCCTCCAGGGGTTAGAGAAGGCATGGGAATGAAATTCTATTTGGCCTATTTAAGAGATCCTTCAGGTAATAAATTATGCGCTTTGCACAATATGGATAGCTAGTTTAGTAAATGCAAGTTGATACGGGAGGGGCTACTTTAAATTACGAAGTAAGTGGCGACCCTTCAAATCCGCCTTTAGTTCTTTGGCACGGAGCAGGTTGTACGTTAAGAATGTGGGATGCCGTATTAGCAGGCTTGAAAGAAAGTTTTTTTTGTATAGCTTGTGACATTCGTGGAGCGGGACTAAGCACCGTAATTCCAGACATTCTTGATCAATTTACATTTGAGCAATACTCTCAAGACCTAAACTTAATTCTAAAAGAGCTCAAGATTGAAAAAATGCATATATGGAGTATGGCTTGGGGCACAAGAGCTGCAATAGCTTATTGTTCTTTAAATCCAGAGAAAGTCATTTCAGCAGTATTTAGTGATGCAAGTATAGATGAGGCAGATATAAGTGCTCAAAAAGAAGGTATTAAAAAGGCATTAGCAGCTCAAGAAGAAATGGGAATAGCCAGATTTGACCTTCCGCAAGGATGGAATGAGCATCTAAACTCTGAGACCGCTCAATTATCTTTAATTGCAGCTTCTAAGTTTAACCTGGCAGATGCAATAGAAGGGTTGGACTTTCCAGTAATGATTATGACAGGAGGTTTTGATCCAAATCTCAAGTCTAGCAAGGAGATTGCTGTCAGATTACCATCGGCAGAATTGAAAGTTTTAGAAGGAGTTGGCCATGGTTCAATACTACAGAGACCAGACTTAACGTTAGAGAATTTTATTGAATTTCACTCTTTTGCTGGGGGGTCCTAAAATTATGATAAAAGAAAAAACTATTATTATCACGGGCGCTGCAAATGGAATAGGCAGAGCTTGGGCAAAAATGTTTAAAGAAGATGGAGCTCAAGTTATAGCTTGTGATGTGGACGAACCAAGACTTAAAGAATTGGAAGAATTAGATATACGTGCAGTTATCGCTGATGTTTCTAAACCCAAAGAAGTAGAGAGGCTGATTAATTTAGCCATAGAAACAACAGGGAAACTAGATGTTTTGTTTAACAACGCCGGGATGGGCTTTGGTTACAAATTAGAAGACTTTCCCGATGGCAGCTTTGAACACCATGTAGCTGTTCATCTTTTTGGTGCCGTTTATGGGATGCGATATGCCATCCCATTTATGAGAAAACAAGGCTTCGGACGAATTATTAATACAATTTCAAGAAATGCAGAAACAGATGCACAAACCACTTCTGCATATGCCGCTGCTAAGGCTGGTATTTGGTCGGCTTCTAGGGTAGCTGCAAAGGAAGTTGCAGATACTGACATCTTAATAAATATGTTGATACCAGGACCAACAAATACTCAAATTTGGGGCAGAGAAATGAATCATTTGCAAGATCCTGAAGCTACATATCCCACAGCCAAAATGTTAGCATCATTAGAAAAGGGTGGCCCTAATGCTAAAGTTTTTTGGGACGAGAAAGAATATCAAATGTTCAATCAAGACAATGATATTTTAAAGAACAAAAAAGGGCCTTAAGGCCCTTTTTATTTAACTATTTATTATTCGGAGATGATTGAGGCTGATAAGAGTAATAATCTACCAACGGGATCATCAGATGTGCATAAGGAGTACCTTTAAACATCACGTAAGGAGCTCCGGTAGTATAGTCAGTTGATTGACCCTCAAGCGAAGAGGGATCCTTTGGCATAAGCATCATATGTGGCCCTGACTCTATAAAGTGGGCATGACCCATATCCTTTTGACCGTCTGTTCCTACAGTAAAATTATCTACACCTAAGTCTCCATGAATCATCCACATCCAGCCATCACCTTCCATTTCTGGAATTGTTCCTGCTTTGTAAGCATTAGCCCACGCTACAGAGTTTTTATCTGAACAAGCAGGTGCTGCATCATGAGGTTTTTCAAATCCACCTTCAGGCATAGTCATAAAGGTTTCACACCTCCATCCATTTGTTCCCTCTCTAAGCACAGATCCGTCTGCCCCTATTACAGTCGCAAAATCTCCAATGAAATCTGGCGCTGCAGTTGTGTAGGCCCAAATTTGCCATTCTGCAGAAGCATGAGATCCTTCTGGTTCACCATTATTTCCCGTTTCACTCATATTTGCCCCACATGAAATAAGTGAGAATAAAACGGCAGTTACACTTAATTTTTTTATCATTTTTCCTCCAATGATTATTTTGTTAAGGTCAGTATATCTTTTCATACAAAAAAGGAGAATATTATGAAATTTTTAAAAGTAGGCGCGGTTATTTTCCTCTCTGGAGTTTTTTCTTTAACCGCATTCGCTCATGACCCAAAAGGAGAATCGTTTAAGCTTTCAGGAAAAATTACATCTGTTGAGTTAACTGATGACGGCGGAACAATTACAGTTTCTTCTGAAGCCGGTAGATATGGAAAAGTTTTCTTAACGTATAACGTAAAACTTAATCCCGCTTTACCCGATCAAGGATATTTTTCCGGAAGAGGCGTAGGGTTTAATGATGGAGTAAGACAGGCCGGATCAAGACAAGGTGTTTTCAGAAGAGAGGGTTCAATAATGAAATTTTGGTCATTGGATGATGTCACTGATGGAAATATGAATTATTGCGAGACAATAATGAATCTGGAAACAGAGACGGTTGAGATGACTTTCTATCCGTTTTAAATTTTCTGCTAAAAAAAACCCTCCATCAGGAGGGTTTTTTTCTTAAATCTTCTTAAATTGTATAAACTAAATTATTAGCATGGTATTCATCAGAACACATTGGCCTATTTTCGTAATACTTATTATAGGCTCTTCTTTAAGGTTCTATAATTTGGGATTAATACCTGGGCCAGTATTTGATGAGGTTTTCTACCCGACTTTTGGTTTGAATTATATTCTAGGAAAATCCTTTTTTTCAGTTCATCCACCCGCAGGCACCTACTTAATTAGTTTAAGCATCTACATTTATCATTTTTTGCCATGGACCGAGACTGTTCTTGCTTCAGTGACAAGTATTTCGGATTTAAACCCTATAAGTTACAGATGGTTAAGCGCATTAGCAGGAACTAGTATAATTTACGTGGCCTATAGGCTTTGTTTTGAGTTATTTAATAAAAGAAATTTAGCTCTTCTTGCGGCTTTATTTTTTGCTATAGATGGTTCTTTATTAGTAGATTCTCGTTTTGGGCTTATTAATGTCTATTTGTCCTTGTTCGGTCTTTTATCTGCACTTTTTCTAATTAAATTTTTAAAAGTAGCGGAAAATCTATCCAGCCTTTTTATTAGTTGCTTCTTCTTGGGTCTAACCTTTGCAATTAAATGGAATGGCTTAGGATTCTGGTTAACGAGCCTTTTATTTATTCTTTTGGTGCTACTTTTTAATAAACAATTTAAAACTGAACGACAGGGAACTTTGCTTAACCAATCACAAATTTCCAAGTTTAATGTTTTATCAGTTTCATTGATTCCTTTTTTGGCTTATCTAATTTTATGGATCCCTGATCTTCTATTTCATGGATCGGAATTAGTTGATAAACATTCACAGATAATCTCTTACCACACCAGTAATATTGAACAGAAGTTACATCCTTATAGTTCTAGCTGGTTTACATGGCCAGTCATGCTTAGGCCCATAGCGTATTATTTTTCGTCACAAGAAATACTCACCGCCTCAGGAAATAGTTTGACTGTTTTTAATGCGGTTCATTTATTCCCAAATCCGGCTCTTGCATTATTTTCTTTAATAGCGATATTTATAATGACTCTTAATTGGTTGAATGCTTTCTCTAAAGTAATTTCATCAAAGATATATGATTCCGATTTCCTGGCCACCACCTTTATTCTCTTAGGTTTCTTTGCAAATTTTCTTCCTTGGGCATTGGTTTCAAGATCTGCCTTTATATATCACTATCAGCCTGCAGCATGCTTTAGTTTTATAGCTTTAGCGTACCTACTTTATAGAATAAGTCTAAAAGAAGAGGCCGAATATAAAGCTTTGTATATATGTTCGTTAGTATTAATAGTGACGTCTGCAATTTACTGGTTACCGATACAACTGGGCTTAGATATTTCAGCAGAAGCCTTTCAGGCTAGAATGTGGATAGATTCATGGATATAAAGTCTTCATTTGCCAAAACTAAAAATATCTGCTTCGTTTTACCTACTTTTAACGAGGAAGCAAACATCAGGCAATGCATAGAATCTGTCTTTGCATTGCAAGAAAGCAATCAGTATTTATTTAAAGTTTTGGTTGTAGATGATAATTCTGCAGATGAAACTCAAAAGATAGTAATTGATTTACAAGATCGTTATTCAGACTTATATATGATCACCGGCGAGAAAAAAGGACTGGGCGATGCATATAAAAGAGGGTTTGATTATTGTCTGCACAAACTAAATCCCGAAGTGATATTTCAGATGGATGCAGATGGGCAGCATGACCCAAGTTTGATTCCTGAATTCCTAAAGCTTATGGATAAAAGTAATGATTTGGTCATTGGCTCTCGGTTTGTAGAGGGTGGATCAACTCCTGATTTTTCTTTTAGAAGAAAATTAATTAGTCGAGTAGGAAACACGCTTGTTAGGTTTGTCGGTGGCGCAAGACATATTAAAGATTGCACATCAGGGTATAGAGCCATCAGAGCTAACTTTCTAAGAGATTGTGATTTAAGCTTCTTATCTACTAGAGGGTATTCGTTTCAGTCTTCTCTTTTATGCGAATTAATATGGCGAGGAGCTAAATCGGCGGAAATTCCTATAAAGTTTACACCGAGAATCGGGGGCGATTCCAAGCTTTCCCTTCGTGACCAAATTGAATTCATATTTAATATACCCAAACTGGGTTTTAGAAATGCAGAAGATTTTATTAAATATTCTATTGTCGGCTTCTCAGGAGTTATAGTTAATTTAGGTCTATACGCAATTTTGACAAGAGTTTTCGGTTTTTCTGAAATTATTGCTCCGTTAATATCAATAGAAACTTCTCTTTTAACCAATTTTCTTCTTAATAATTTTTGGACTTTTAAGAAGAGAGAAATCAAGTCCAGTCCATACAAGCGATTTCTACAATTTCATATAGCAAGTGGGGGAGCTGCTTGTTTTAACTACTTAACTTTCCTTATCACATTTGCCATTTTGGGATTACATGATATTTTGGCAAACTTAATAGGCATAGGCGTTGCTGCTATTTTGAACTATTTAATTAATTCTAACTGGACCTGGAGAAAAGAGCATGGAAGACATTAAGATAAAAAGCATAATTCTTTTCATTGTTCTTCTAGTTTCTTGTTCGAAGCAAGTTGATATTAGTCTAAAAGGCTTTAGCGAGGCTGAAGATGTATTTGTTTCTGGAGAAGCCTTAATGTCACTCGATAAAGGATTACATCCGCTTGAAGATCAGTCTGTAAATCAACAAACATTGTTAATAGGTATTCACGGGAGTGCCAGTAGAGGCTATGAATGGATTTATCCTTTACAAACTTTGGATACCGCCAGTAATTTAACTTTATATTTTCGCTGGGATGATAAAAATTGCCCCGGTCCATCTTATGAAGAGCTAAGTTTATCAATCAACGCCTTGTTGGATTCTAATCAGAATTTTAATAAAGTTATTATTTTAGGTCATAGTTACGGCGCTCTGCTTGCATCCATGTTCTCCGCCGAATGGAATAAAGAAATTACTTTAGACATACACACAATTGCTGGACCTCTGGCGGGCATGTCATCAATTCAAAGCTTATGCTCCTATAATCCACCTAGAAACATAAGTAACAATGTTAATTTTTATCAATGGAGAACAATAAAAGAACTAGATGCAGCTTTTGAAGGTTTGGATATAGACCCTCAGGTTATAGATCTACCAGGCAGTAAAGTTAAAAGATTACCAGAAACTTATAATGGTAGAAGGCTTGGACATAATTGGTCCATTAGCTGGGTAGCTGATGAAATCAGCGGATAGTCAGATAAGCTTATGATATCTAAGTCTCTTAATTATGGATGGGTGATGGTCTTGGTTGTCTTCATATTAAGCGGTCTTGCCTTTGGATCACTTGCATCAATATCCGTTTTTTTAAAACCGATTTCTGCAGACTTTGGTTGGTCAAGGGGTGCTACTTCTCTGGCTTATACAGTTGCATCCTTCTCTTCGGCTTTATTTGGAGTGATTTGGGGAATATTGGCAGATAAATATGGAACAAGATGGTTTGGGTTAATTGGAGCGGCTGCAATGACTACCTGTCTATATTTGTTGAGCGCCCAAGATTCTTTATTTGAATTTTATCTTCTTTATTTTCTTTTTGGAGCTTTAGGAAGTGCCTTATTGTTTTCACCTCTTTATGCAAATGTAGGTTTTTGGTTCCGTGAAAATCCAGGCTTAGCATTGGGTATTGCTGCATCAGGAGGAGCTATAGGGCAGGCATTTATACCTCATCTAAGTGGTTATCTAATCAATTCCTCTGGATGGCAAAGTGCCTATATCAGTTTAGCATTTATATATGCTGCAATAGCATTCCCAATTGCTCTGCTAATTAAAGAGTCACCGTGGAGAGAAAGTGCAAGAACTCAGGTCGAACCTGATCCAAGAACCTTTCCTATTTCAGAAAAAGAGGTGGTTTTATGGATAAGTTTTGCCGTCATATTTTGTTGTGTGTGCATGGCTGTACCCATAATGCATTTAGTACCGTTATTAACCGATTCTAGTTTTTCATTAGAGTTTGCCACTAAAGTGTTAATGGTTCTAATGATTTGCGGAGCTTTTGGAAGAATTTTTGGTGGTATGCTAGGAGACTACATAGGTCCTTTGCCCGGTTATATACTCATGTCTCTTGGACAAACCATTTCAGTCATTTGGTTTCCTGAAGTCTCATCCATAACAGGAATATACCTCTTGGCAGCTTTCTTTGGATTTACATATTCAGGCGTTATGTCAAGTATCTTGGTCTGTACTAGGGTTATGGTTTCAGCACAATTTGCTGCAAGGGCAATGAGTTTGACCTCATTTTTTGGTTGGATAGGTATGGGGCTTGGCGGTTACTTGGGAGGATATTTCTTTGATTCAGAAGGCAATTACGTTTGGGCGTTTACATTTGCAGGTATCATGGGCTGTGTAAATCTGTTTATACTTTCACAATTCTGGTTACGTATTAAAAGACAAGAAAAGACTTTATTGACTCAAAATATTTAAAATGAAATCTCTATACCCCTCAAAAGAAATCAATCTTTTGGGATTAAACCAAAAGAAGCTAGAGGACTTCTTCATTTCGATTGACGAAAAGCCATTTCGAGCAGCACAAGTATTAAAGTGGATTCACCAAAGAGGTATTTCAGATTTCTCTCAAATGACCGATTTATCAAAAGATTTAAGAACCAAACTTGAAAATTCTTGTGTTGTAGAGGCTCCAGAAGTTATTTACGAAAAAACATCAAAGGACGGCACCAGAAAGTGGGTTGTAAGCGTCGGAGATAAAGACCTCATAGAAATGGTGTTAATACCTGAAAAAAATAGAGCTACGTTGTGTGTGTCTTCACAAGTAGGTTGTGCAGTTGATTGCAGTTTTTGTGCTACAGGCAAGCAAGGCTTTTCTAGAAATCTCAACTTAGCTGAAATTATAGGGCAGGTTTGGGTAGCAGCAAATTCTTATGGAGTGCCAAGATCACCAAACGAAAGACATATAACAAATGTGGTTATGATGGGGATGGGCGAACCTTTATTAAATTTTGACCCAGTTGTCGATGCCATGAATTTAATGATGGACGATAATGCATATGGCCTCTCCAAAAGAAAAGTGACTCTAAGCACTTCTGGGATAGTTCCTAGGATTGATGATTTAGGAAAAGTTACCGATGTGGCTTTAACCATTTCATTGCATGCACCTAATGATCAATTACGAAACCAATTGGTTCCCATTAATAAGAAATATCCGATACAAGAATTAATAGACTCAGTAAAACGATATGTTGATGGATGCTCAGATAAAAGAGTAACAACTATTGAATATATTTTAATAGAAGACGTAAATGACAGTTTAGAGTTAGCTGAGGAACTATGTGAACTTTTAAGACAACTTCCTTGTAAGGTTAACTTGATTCCTTTTAATTCTTTTTCAGAATCGGAATATAAAACACCTTCAGGCAACAGAGTAAGGAGATTCCAAAAGTACCTTCAAGATAATGGGTACGTAACAACAATACGATCAACAAGAGGAGATGACATTATGGCTGCGTGCGGTCAGTTAGTTGGCCAAGTGAATGATAAGACCAAAAAAAAAGAAAGAATTGAACGCAAGTTGCAGATAAAATCAAAATCAATTTAGATGATTCAGAGTGTTGCAATTATTGGAGCTGGTATAGCCGGTCTAACTGCAGGATGTGCATTGCGAAAATATGGATTCGAGGTTGATATTTTTGAAAGGTCAGACTCTATTGCAGAATTCGGCGCTGGAATAACATTATCTAAAAATGCTACTTCTCTTTTGAGGTATATAGGCCTTTATGATGAATTAGAAATAAATAGCTGTACACCCAAGGGATCTTTTATTAGACATTACAAAAATGCAAAAGACATAGCCTATGTGGAATTCACTGGAGATTTTATTACAGCCGATAGAAGGGATGTAGTAAACATATTTTCTGATAGGTTTGCAGATATGGGCGGACGTTTACATTTTGGTCAAGCAATAGAAGCAGTAGATCTAGAAAATGGCAGGATCTTTTTATCAGGAGGAAGCAATCATAAAGCTGATATAGTTTTTGTATGTGATGGCATTAAGTCAACTATAAGGGAAAAAGAATTCGATAATAGGGAACCAAGCTTTACTAATTACATTGCTTGGAGAGGAGTAGTTGATAAATCGGATTTACCTATTTTTTCTGGTAACGACGAAGTTAATATTTACCATGGACCTGGAGGTCATGTGGTCCATTACCCCATAGGTCACCAAGATAAGATTAACTTCATAGCCATAGAGACCAAAGAAAGCTGGGAAGAAGAATCTTGGAAAAGAGAAGGAGATAAAAAAGATCTATTATTAGCTTTTGAGGGTTGGAACAAAAATATTCAAGAGCTTTTTAGTTCAGCTGAGACAGTATATAAGTGGGGAGTTTTTGATAGAGCAGTCCCAGAACAACTATCTAAAGGGAGGGTTTTTCTTTTAGGAGATGCAGCTCATCCAATGGTACCTTTTTTAGGTCAAGGAGGCTGCATGGCTATAGAAGATTCTTTCACAATGGCGTATTTAGTTAATAACTTAAAAGATGACCTGCCTTCTATAAGAGATTTTTATCATGCGTTAAGACTATCGAGAGTTAGGTCAATTAAAAAAAGGTCTAACTTCCAAGGAACATTTAATCATTTCTCAAATCCATTCTTAATGGTGTTAAGAAATTTTATGGTAAAACTTTTTATCAAACCTAATGTATCTAACCTTCATTCTTATGATGCCTTGAATGAAATATCAAAAGCTTTAAAAGGATGATACTTCTTGCTTCTATGCATTCTTGCCATTAATCTTCTCATCAAATTAAAAACTACAAGCTGTGGCTAAAAAACTAGAAGGTTTCTTGATGCGATAGTCTTGCAGATCTAAAAGGAATAAAACATAGAACTTGTCTAGTAATAAGCAAATAGTACCAATAGGAACTTCAATCGTTTATGGCTTGCCTGGGATAGGCGCAGGCTACATGTATTTGTTGGTGAATTTATACATCATGAAATTTTCTACGGATGTATTACTTATTGCACCTGCAGTGATGGGAGTAATTTTTAGCATCTCAAGGATCTGGGATGCTGTTTCTGATCCAGTTGCAGGATATTTGAGTGACAGAACCACTTTCAAGTTTGGAAGACGTAGGACTTGGATTTTAGTCAGCTTTGTGCCCATTTCTTTAGGTTTTTTAGCCGTTTTTTCTCCTCCAGCTAGTATGGAAGGACAGGCCTTAGACACTTGGATGATGTTTGCTATCTTAGGTTTTTACTCTGCCATGACCTTATTTTTAGTTCCTCA